>Ga0074044_10000308_pt1 | contig 49006 bp, 33 predicted proteins | sample BogForMeECP23OM1_FD_94443 | JGI IMG/M metagenome (GOLD analysis project Ga0074044, IMG submission 94443) | Bog forest soil microbial communities from Calvert Island, British Columbia, Canada - Bog Forest MetaG ECP23OM1 | ecosystem: Environmental > Terrestrial > Soil > Wetlands ...
ATGTATTAACGAATCAAGAATTAGAAGAAGTATCCGAAAAAATAGATCAGTCTGTCTCAGAACATAGAAAAGCTAATGTTCCTGCATCTAAAAAACAAATAATAGATTTAGAAAAAAAAAAAGAAATGTGTGATAATAAATTAGCTGAAAATTATACAATAGGTCCAAAAGAGGAAGTTTATGAAGGTAAAGGTAAAGGTAAGGCTAAATAAGAAGAAGGAATTTAAAACTTTAAGTATAGTGATTCTAAGATAATCTTCTAATTAAAGCTTTATTCTTTAGTTTTTAAACTTCTGGGATCTAAGTTAATTCCGCAGAAGAACTATAATAATTAATAATAATATCTTAATTCTACACCAACAAATTAATAATTGAAGATCTCGTCTAGAAAACAGTAATATAAAAAAAAAAATGAGTTTTATTAAGAATAATTTTATTTTAAGTTTAGATGCACCCCAGGCTTGAGGGATATATTTTCAAGATAGTGCTACCCCACAAATGGAGGGACTAGTAGAATTACATGACAATATAATGTATTATCTAGTTATAATCCTATTTAGTGTAGGATGAATATTATTATCTATAATAAGAAATTATATAGCTAAAAAATCTCCCATATCACATAAATATTTAAATCATGGAACATTAATAGAGTTAATTTGAACGATAACTCCTGCTTTGATTTTGATATTAATTGCTTTCCCCTCATTTAAATTGCTATATTTAATGGATGAGGTAAGCGATCCTTCAATGTCAGTTTTAGCAGATGGTCATCAATGATATTGAAGTTATCAATATCCCGATTTCTTAAATTCAAACGATGAATTTATAGAATTTGATTCTTATATGGTTCCAGAGTCTGATTTAGAAGAAGGAGGGTTAAGAATGTTAGAGGTGGATAATAGAGTTATCGTCCCAGAATTAACACACGTAAGATTTATTATAACTGCTGGAGATGTTATACATTCTTTTGCTTGTAGTTCTTTAGGTATAAAGTGTGATGCTTATCCAGGAAGATTAAATCAAGTATCTGTTTTTATTAATAGAGAAGGTGTTTTTTATGGACAATGTTCAGAAATTTGTGGAATTTTACATAGTTCTATGCCTATTGTTATTGAATCAGTAAGTTTAGAAAAATTTTTAACTTGACTGGAAGCGCAATAAACTTAGATTAGAAATTAATTTCTAATTCAAGTGCCATTAATGAAGTAAAATTCGAAAACAAATCAGATATTCATATAAACTGTGTTAGCTTTTTAAGAAAATTCTCTGTATTTAATGTAATTTTGGATTTAATAAAAAATTCTATCAAATACATTAGCTCAAATTAATAGATAATCCGATTGTGAATTAACTCACAATAAATTATGTTATTTAAATTACATAAATGAATAGGAAATTGAAAGTAATAAAATATAAAATGATACAAGTTGCCAAAATAATAGGAACAGGTTTAGCTACTACAGGATTAATAGGTGCGGGAGTAGGAATAGGTGTAGTATTTGGTGCTTTAATATTAGGTGTAGCAAGAAATCCTTCATTAAGAGGTCAATTATTTGCTTATGCTATTTTGGGATTTGCTTTTTCGGAAGCTACAGGATTATTTGCTTTAATGATGGCTTTTCTTTTATTATACGTTGCTTAAAATGATACATAAATTTAATTATAGTGTTTATATAGTTACATCCTTATTTTAACGTAATTTTAGTAGTTCTAAGAACAATATATTTAAGCATGCTATAAAAATATATACTGATCCATTAAATCAACGTAATTTAATACGAGACGAAAATAATGGGAAAGTTGGTGTATATTCTTGAGTAAATAAAATAAATGGGAAATATTATATAGGTAGTGATGATCCTTTGTATTTAAGAATAAGTGATTATTATCAGAACTGATATCTTTTATCTCGCTCCAACTTATATATAGTTAGAGCACTTTCTAAATATGGTCTTAAGAATTTTTCTTTAGTGATTTTAGAATATTTTGATTCTGAGAGTCTTATTTATGGTGAACAAAAATGAATTGACCTCCTTAAACCTGAGTATAATCTTAGTCCTACGGCTGGAAATACAAAAGGTTACAAGCATACTATAGAAAGTATAGAAAGAATACGTGAGGCATCTTTAGGAAGAAAACACACAGAACAAGTTAGACAGGCTATGAGTGATTCCCGTAAAGGAGAAAATAATCCTTTTTTGGTCAAAAACATGATGATAAATCATTAGCTTTAATTAAAGCTGCCGCAGCCAAAAGAGTTAAAACTCCGGTGCCTGGTATAAAAGTAGAGATAACAAATCTTGAAACTAAAATAACTACTGTTCATGAATCTGTTTGTAAGGCTGCTAAATTCATAGGTTCTGATATTAAAACTATTTTGCGTCGTGAGAAATCACAAATACTTAAAGGTATTAATACTCCTTATAAAAAAATATATATGATTGTTATTAAACGTGATTAATGTAGAATAAGCTCAACAGTGTATTATGAATAGTTGATTTTTAGCAGATTTTTAAACAAACAAAAAAACTTTTTAGCTTAAATTAAAAAAGTTTCAGTGAATTGTTTCACCCGATTGGTTCTTTTATATTACTAAGAAAATCTCCACTCATCGTGATTATCTTTAGCTCCTCCTTTTTAGTAGCTCTCTATAGATTAAGAATGGTTGTATATATTATTATTCTTCAGGTAGGTAGAAGGAGAGGTGGTGGGTATTATGAGAAGAAGGTTTATCTATTTCCTTAAATAGTATTGTGTTAATTATTAATAAAACAAAAAAAATGAACAACTTAGTCTTTATAAATACTAATTTTTTTTTAATTCCCTTTTTTTTGAGTTTTATGTTTTATTATTTAGCTGTGGATTTAAAATATGGTACATTTTTTATTTTTAGATTTCTAAATACACCTCTCTTTATAGTTAACATTATGTTTTTTATTCTATTTATGCTAATATTTCAAATATTGGATTTTAATATTTCTGTAAATGAAGAGGTTATTTTAAACATTGATAATAATAATAATATTCCTGAAGTTAATGTAGGTGAAAATGCTACGGTTAATGTTAACAATCCTAGATTTAGTGCTAGCTTTAATAGTATGGATAGAGTAGCCGCGGCTATATCTGCAACAGGAGGAGCGTCGGCCGGGTTAGGAGTAGCTAAGTATATAGGAGGAACGTCGGTGCAAAAAGCGGCCGCAGGTATAGGTACTATGGTTGGAATACAAGCTACTACTTATATTATGTCTTATTTTCTTAATTCTGGTTTATCTAATAACAATAATGTTAATAAACTTATTGATTTAATGGTTATTTCAAATAATAATACAAACAGTGTACTTAATAATTACCCTTTAGGGGCATTATCTCAAGTTAATACTTTACTAGCTCTTTCTATTCTCTTTTTATATTTAATTGGAAGTATTTATGTAGGTAGGTATGTAGTAAAAATAAATTATACTAAATATTTCCCAAATAATAAAATAGGGAAAGTTTTAGATTTCTTATTAAGTCGTTATATAAAGTTATGAAGTAAAAGTAGTAATTATTTATTGTTATTTAGTTATATAGTGTTATTAATTAGTATAATTATATGTAAGATTGATTTACATACAATTATTAGTTATTATAGTTAGATTATTTGCTTTAATGATGGCTTTTTACTATTGTATGTGGCTTAAGTATAGATAAGCTACATATACTTTTTTTAAATTCAGATTTGAAAGATATCCGGCTTAAACCAATGTAACATTACCTCTAGATTGTCTTTTTTAGATAAAAATGGAAATTTAAGAATTAGAAATATTTCTTAATACAAAATTTACATTATTCTAGTTTACAAAACTGATCGCTGGATTACTGTGCTTACAATGGTTAAAGCTATAAATACACCAGAACACCCCTGTTCCAGGGGTTAAAGCTAAGAATATACCAGTATTTTATATTTATTATTAAATAGTTAATTAACTATTTAATTACATTAAAATTATGAAAAATAATTTTAAGATGAGTAAGTCTAATGGTTGGACATAGTAATACGGGTGCTAAGGTTGTGGGTTCAAATCCCGCACTCATCTATTCAGGGATCTCTCTTTCTTTTTTTAAGGAATGATTGTTATATTCTTTCATTTAATATAAAGTAGAGGAATTTAGTGTTCAATAATCCTAAATTCTTATTTTATTAGCCAATTTATGAAATGGCCATATTTTATTGAATATATCAGTAAGACCGAAAAAAAATTCGTTATAAGGATTATAATGTAATAGTATGATTTGAAGGTGCTAAAGACTAAAGAACTAACTGATTAACAGAAAGAGACTTTGTGATTGTTCTCCTTATAGCCAAAAATAGTTTATAACCTTGTAGGGTTTAAAAAGACATTTTTGGCTATAGATAATAACATAATAAAAACAACGAGGTCGGCGGCCCCTAAAACAAACCTTCTCCAACTAATTTGAATAATTGGTTAAATAAAATACGTTTGATAACAAGAATCCTGGAATTTTTTTTATAGGATGTAAATTTTTCTTTTGCAATTAATATTTTAGGAAATGTATAAACTTTTATTAAAATTTAATTTATCTAACCACTTTAAAAGTTAATAACTATAAGTTTAAATCTTATAGTTCAGATTTTTAAAAAAAGATTATATAATTAGAATTTATAATCAAAAAATGGAGAAAGTGATAGAAATAAGGATGATAATAAAAAAAAGAAAATATAGTTTAAACTTCTTTTTTTTGATGTGGAAAGAACGGTGATTATTTTCTACTAATACAAAATATATAGGGACTCTTTACTTAATCTTTGCTTTATTTTCAGGGTTACTAGGGACAGCGTTTTCTGTCTTAACTAGAGTAAAATTAAATGGCCCAGGTGTTCAATACATTGCAAATAATCAATTATACAATAAAATGAGTAATTATAACCGTTTAATGTAGTACTACAAATGTTAAAATAAGAAGTTCGAATCCCAGACTTCTTTATTTTATTTTTGTGCTAAATTAGTAATATATTAAGATACAAGTTCAAATCTTGTTCATACTATGAGGTGTGATAGTTTAACAGGTTAAACATAATGTTTTGGTTAGAACTTTACACCATGAATTTTTACAAATAATTTGAGTCCACAAATAAAAATTCAAAAAAAAATGAATATAACCTTGATACTTTTTTTAATAGGAATCTTAGGATTTGTATTAAATAGAAAAAATATTATATTAATGCTTATTTCAATTGAAATAATGCTTTTATCTATAACATTTTTAATATTGGTAAGTTCACTTAATATTGATGATATAATCGGGCAAACTTATGCTATTTATATAATAGTCATAGCGGGAGCCGAGTCAGCAATAGGTTTAGGTATTCTAGTAGCTTTCTATAGATTAAGAGGAAGTATTGCAATAGAATATAAATAATGTATATAAGTATAATAACTTTACCTTTATTAGGATCTATAGTTTCTGGCTTTTTTGGTAGAAAAGTTGGAGTTAGCGGAGCGCAATTAATAACATCTTCGTGTGTTTTTATTGCGACAGTTTTAGCCGGAATAGCTTTTTTTGAGGTGGGTTTTAATAATATTCCTGTTTCTATAAATTTGTTTAGATGAATAGATAGTGAATGATTTAATGTGACTTGAGGTTTTCAATTTGATAGTTTGACTGTATCAATGTTAATACCTGTATTAATAATAAGTTTTGTAGTTCATATATACTCAATAGGATATATGAGTAATGATCCACATAACCAAAGATTTTTTAGTTATTTAAGCTTATTTACTTTTATGATGATACTACTAGTAACAGCTAATAATTATTTATTAATGTTTGTAGGATGAGAAGGTGTTGGAGTTTGTTCATATCTTTTAGTTAGTTTTTGATTTACTAGAATAGCTGCAAATCAAAGCTCTATGTCTGCATTTTTAACAAATAGAGTAGGGGATTGTTTCTTAACAATAGGAATGTTTGTTATACTATGATCTTTAGGTAATTTAGATTATGCTACAATATTTTCATTAGTTCCATATATTAATGAAAATATTATTACTATTATAGGAATATGTTTATTAATAGGTGCTATGGCTAAAAGTTCTCAAGTAGGATTACATGTTTGATTACCTATGGCGATGGAAGGTCCTACACCTGTTTCTGCATTAATTCATGCAGCCACTATGGTTACTGCAGGTGTATATTTATTAATACGTTCATCTCCTTTAATTGAATACAGCTCAACTATTTTATTATTATGCTTATGATTAGGTGCAATAACTACTGTATTTAGTTCTCTTATAGGTTTATTTCAACAAGACATTAAAAAAGTTATAGCGTATTCTACAATGAGTCAATTGGGAATGATGGTTATAGCAATAGGTTTATCTTCTTACAGTATTGCTTTATTCCATTTAGTAAATCATGCTTTTTATAAAGGATTATTATTTTTAGGTACAGGGGCTGTTATTCATGCAGTAGCTGATAACCAAGATTTTAGAAAATATGGAGGATTAAGATCCTTTTTACCTTTAACATATTCTGTTATGTTAATAGCAAGTTTAAGTTTAGTAGCATTTCCTTTTATGACAGGATTTTACAGTAAAGATTTTATATTAGAATCTGCATTTGGACAATATTATTTTAGTAGTATTGCCGTATATATTGTGGCTACAATAGGGGCAATATTTACTACTTTATATTCAGTTAAAGTTTTATATTTAACTTTCTTAGCTAATCCTAATGGGCCTATAAATTCTTATAAACATGCGCATGAAAGTGATGGATTTATTAGTTTACCTTTAGTTCTATTAGCTATATTTTCTATATTCTTTGGGTTTATAGCTAAAGACATTTTTATAGGATTAGGTTCAAATTTCTTTTTAGATAATAGTTTATTTGTTCACCCTATTCATGAAATAATGCTAGATACTGAATTTGCCGTACCTGTATTATTTAAAATATTACCTTTTATATTTACAATTTTATTTAGTGCTTTAGCCATAATTTTATCAGAATATCTATATGAGTTTATATTTAGCTTTAAGTTTTCTAAATTAGGTTATAATATTTTTGGTTTTTTTAATCAAAGATTTTTAATTGAACAATTTTATAATAAATATATTACAAATTTAATCCTAAATTTAGGAGGACAAACTACAAAAATTTTAGATAAAGGTAGTATAGAATTATTAGGGCCATATGGTTTAGAAGTAGGACTTCTTACAACAAGTAAAGCTATAAACAAACTAAGTACAAGTATCGTTCCTAATTATGCTCTATTTATAGTAATTGGACTTGCACTCTATTTAACAGCTAATTTGTTTTATAGATCTTTTAATCTTATTTTATTAATTATCTTGTTACTTTCTTCATTGCAAGCTTTAGAAAATAATTCTAATCTTTTAGTCAAAAATTTACCATTACAGTCTAAAATTTCTTGACCAAGAAATTATTTTAAGCGTATATTTACTAAAAAAAATGTTTATATCTGTTTAACAGTTGTTATAGTAGGAATGGCTATAAGATTTTTATTGAAATATAGTTCTGATATTAATGTACTCGGGGCAGATTGATTTGGTGCAGCGTATCTTTCTGTTATGTATTACATAAAAATAGTAATTAAGATCTACATGGATGATTTATTTTCAGATAAATTGCCTATAGAAGGAACTAAAGTAGAACCCGAGATTAAAGTTAAAAATCCTTCTATCCCATCGGCCCCCCATGCTATGAATAATCCTAATAGCGGTGAAGGTTCATCAAGTACTCCCGGAAATAAGGATGAAGGTTCTTCAAGCACTCCTGGGAATAGTGGTGAAGGCTCAAAACCTAAGAGGGTTCTAAATCCTACTCATGAGGCAGCTCCGTCGGCATCTGGTGTTAGAAGAGACCCTCATAGAGGTCCATTTCAAGCAATGCTTAACGAATTATATAAAGAAATTGGTGAAGCAGAGGCTAAAGCTCAATTAGCTAAAGATAGTAAGGAAAAAGAACTATGAGAGAATTTTATAGAGAATAAAAAAGATATAGCGAAAACTTTAGAACAGAACGCTCTTAATCGTATGATAATACAGAATGATCTTTTAACTTCTGAAAATTTAAAAAAAAGAGAAGGAGAAGGTTTATTGGACGATGAAATTTCAAAAAAAAAATAAAAAGTTTTTTTTTTGCTGGTTAGCTGGCCATAAATCTTGAGGCGTAAACTCTAAATTTTACCTTTAAAGGGTTTTTATTTATAGTTTTAATTTGTTATAGTTTGTTTATATTAAATAGATAAGATTTTTACTTATCATTTATAAATGTTAAGAAGTTTTAGGTGCAACGCAAGCTCTAATAAAAACTTTTTAATAAAACTAATCACAAAGGAGAACTAACTCCTTTAGTTGGGATAGTTAACTTATTAGTTGTAATAACTAATATATTAATTAAGTGAGTATTTAAATAATATAAAAATATTAAAATAAATACTCGGGGTAAGGAGGGTATATAAAAAACATTGGTTTAAAATTAACTAAGTTAATAAATTATAAGTGTAAATTTCAAGATTCAAACCTGGAATTCTATTTTTTGTATAAAATACATTATAGAGTTTTTATAGTTACATTTTTTTTGCAAGTATAAAATTAGGTTTAACGATCTCTATTAAAAAATTAGTATAAAATTATATATATTAAAATACCATGAGAATATTAAAAAGTCATTCTTTATTAAAATTAGTGAATTCATATCTTATAGATGCTTCACAGCCAAGTAATATAAGTTATTTATGAAATTTTGGTTCTTTATTAGCAGTTTGTTTAGTTATACAAATTATAACAGGTGTTACATTAGCGATGCATTACAGTCCAAATGTTTTAGAAGCATTTAATTCTATTGAGCATATTATGAGAGACGTTAATAATGGATGATTAATTCGTTATTTACATAGTAATGCGGCTTCAGCCTTCTTCTTTTTAGTATATCTACACATAGGAAGAGGTATGTATTACGGATCTTATAAAGCTCCTAGAACATTGGTTTGAGTTTTAGGTGTTGTAATACTTATCGCCATGATAGTAACAGGATTTCTGGGTTACTGATATAGCCCAAAATGACATGAATTATTTTTAAACATTTCTTGATCAAATATTTTTTTATTTTTTAACAACATCATTAGTCACAATATTTTTATGAATATTTATACAAGCATATTTATATTTAGCTTCGTTCTATTTTATTTAGATTCTTTTAGATTGTCCAATATAAATTTAATTAGATCTCTCCAAAGATTTTCTTTTATTAGTTTCCCATTTATAGTATTTATACTAGCTTATAATCATGTTTTATCTTTAGAAATATTAAATTGTATAAAAGATAATGAGAATAATATAAATTTACACACACATGGACACGTGTCTATAGACAAGGAAGCAAGTAAAGCGATAGGTCAAGGATTAAATACAATTGGAAGTCAATGAGGCTTAGGCGGGACGATAGTAGGTGTAAGTACTGTTGTAGGTAAAGCCGTAGCCAAAAGTGGGATACCTCCTTTACAAAAAGCGGGATTCATAGTAGGCAGTGGATTAGTTGCGGGCTTAGGCCATTCAGCCATAAGTACTCTGAACAGAAGAAGTATTTATGAAGATAATACTAATATTACGGCTTCTGTATCAAACACTAATATTGGTTCGCACATTAATAAGCTAATAAATGATTCTAATATAAGTCCTTTGGAAGAATTATTATTTAATGGAGAAATGATGAGTTATGTTTGTTTAGGTATACTATACTTATTAATAATACAACTAGTATTTAAATTATATTTTAAAGAGAATATTAATTTAAAATTATCTAAGTTATTGGGAAATAGCACAAATATTAAAATAGAATTTTATCTTAATAAAATAATTAAGTTAAATAAACGAATGAGCGTTTTATGAATTTGATTTGGTTCTATAATAATAATGTTTGGGCTAAGTATTAATACATATGTTCTTCGTGATATATTAGTTAATTTAGATAGTTATATTAATATACATAGTAGATTTAATCCCGCTGTTTTTAATGACATATGTATTACACATATGTCTAATAATTCAATACAAGATATATTATTAAACGAACAAATGACTCATTATATATCTATAATTGCTTTAATTTTATTAATGCTACAAATAATATTAAAATTTCATTATAATAAGAATATAAAGAATATTTTTATTTGATTAATGTTATTAATATTAATAGTAACATTAGCTTTTTCTGCCTATACTTATGGAGATTTATACACTCACATAAATGACTATATAAATATGTATATTAATTTAAAAAATAAATAAAAAAGAATGAGAATGATGAAAATGAAAAAAAAAATAAAAATAACAAGAACAATTACAACTATAACCACTAACAATGAATTATTAACCCGATTTTTAGCAGATAATAAATTAAAACCTGTGTATCTTTATGGAGATTTGCACTTAGAAAGTACGAAATGTTTAATACAAAAAGACACTAGTAATCTTAGTGGTATATATCTTATATTTAATAAAATTACTGGAGATTTTTATGTAGGATCTGCTTCTACCAATAGATTCTTCGCCAGATTTTCTAATCATTTGTTATATTTTAGAGGAAGTAAAGTAGTAAAACTTGCCGTAAGGAAATATAAATTAAAAAACTTTGCCTTTTTAATATTAGAATTATTTCCCGAGATAGTGAATAAAGAAAACAATAAAAAATTATTAGATCTTGAGGATTTTTATTTAAAATCTTTATTGCCCAACTATAATATATTGACTGAGGCTGGTTCAAGTTTTGGGTACAAACATACTGAATTAGCTCGTATAAAAATGAAGACTAATTTTAGTTTAGAACGTCGAGAATTTATTGGTAATTTAAACAGAGGTAAGAAATTATCCCCAGATACAATAGAAAAAATGAAAGAAAAGGCTTTGACCAGAAAAAAAGTTAATTTTTCAGAAGAATCTTTGTTAAATATGAAGAAAAGATCTAAGCCTGTAATATTATATAATTTAAATTCTACTACTTTTGGAGAATACCCTAGTATAATAGAAGCAGCTAAAAATATTAATTGTAGTCCTAAAACTATTAATAGAGCTTTAAACACAGAAAAAAAAATATTAAAAAGACGGTTTATTGTTAAATATAAAAATCAGAATGTTTAAAAATAATTTCTGTTATAGTCCCGCGAGTTTAAATTTTTATGCAATTTCTATGAAAAAATAGTTTTAATAATAATTATTATTAAAGCCAAGATTAAATTAATCTTGAAAATAAAGCGGAATAGTCCGACAGGATTATTGAAGAGATAAAAATATTTCTTTGGCGATATTAGTGAAAACGATCAAAGAGTTTAAAAACTAGAGATCGTCGGTTATATAGATAATCGCGACAGACTGGGTCACTAATGGGTAGCTGAAATGCTGCTTAATGCACAGTCGGGGTTTTTAGTCTTGTGAGACTAATAGAATAAACGAATTCAAAGTTATTCTAGCTTTTTATATTATAATAGAAAGTAAACTTGTATGTTTTACCTTATGGACAAATGAGCCTCTGAGGTGCAACAGTTATTACTAACCTTGTAAGTGCTATACCATGAATTGGACAAGATATTGTTGAGTTTATTTGAGGAGGATTTAGCGTTAATAATGCGACTTTAAATAGATTCTTTGCTTTACATTTTGTATTACCTTTTGTATTAGCAGCATTAGTATTAATGCATTTAATAGCTCTTCATGATACAGTAGGATCAAGTAATCCTTTAGGTGTTTCAGGTAATTATGACAGAGTAACATTTGCTCCTTATTACTTATTTAAAGATTTAATTACTATATTTATCTTTATCTTTGTTTTAAGTTTATTTGTATTCTTTATGCCTAATGTTTTAGGTGATAGTGATAATTATATAATGGCAAATCCTATGCAAACTCCTGCTGCTATAGTTCCTGAGTGATATCTTTTACCTTTCTATGCTATATTAAGATCTATTCCTAATAAATTATTAGGTGTTATTGCTATGTTTGGTGCGCTTTTAATTATTTTAGTTTTACCTATAACAGACTTAGGAAGATCAAAAGGTTTCCAATTTAGACCTTTAAGTAAAATAGCCTTTTGAGTATTTGTATTTAATTTCTTAATTTTAATGCAATTGGGGGCTAAACATGTAGAATCTCCATTTATAGAATTAGGACAAATAAGCACAGCTTTATATTTTAGTTACTTTTTGTTTATAGTACCTGTTATAAGTATTTTAGAAAATACTTTATTAGATTTAAGTATTACTAAAAGCTAGGAATATTTTTCATTTAACAAGTATTTCTATACAAAACCGTAAAACTGGTTTAATTGGTCTTCTAATTTTTATATAGCATTAGTATTACATCTTCTAGAATGCTTAGAGACGAGTTAATAGATAATATGAAAGAAGCTCTGATCACTAAACATAATGTAGCTGTGAAAGTAAAACTTTTAGGGTGTTAGATTTTACAAAAAAGAGTTTTACACTTTTATTGTCGACGCAAGCTCTAAATATAAGGGATTATATTCGTCTTTAATTTTAAAGACGAATATAAAAAGATATTAAGCAAAATTTTGCTTTTAACTAAAGAATTTTTAGTGAAGGATTTTCCTTAAAAAAAAACTAAAGTTAAAAGAGTATAATTTAATGGTTAAATATGAAGTTCTAGCCTTCAATTTCTTAGTTCAAATCTAAGTACTTTTGGTAATATCTATACGAATTTTGTTGGCTCATAGTTCAAATCTAAGTACTTTTAGGTTTACATATTAACAAATTTGAAAACGGGCCTCTTTTAAAAATTATGAACAAACAGCTTTTGTCTGGTCTCTTCTTGTGTAAAAAAAAATACTCAATTTTTATTAGGAGAGCCTAAAGGCAAGTTTTATACAAGTGCTCTAAATGAATAATATACTTCTTATCAATGAATATTTTACAAATGGTTATAGAATTGAAATATTGAGTGCGATTTCTTTATTTTCTGTGCTGTGTGCTATTTTCGTGATTATAAGTAAGAATCCGATTGTCTCAGTCTTATTTTTAATAGGTTTATTTTTTGGTATATCTTCTTATTTAATTATATTAGGTTTAGCATTTATAGGTTTATCTTATCTAATTGTTTATATAGGAGCTGTATCTATTTTATTTCTCTTTATTTTAATGTTAATTAATATTAGAATAAGTGAATTACAAAGTAATAACAGTAATAGTATAGCTTTAGCAATAATTATTTTAATGCTTTTTAACTATCTATTATTTCAAATATTACCTTATGAAATCGCAATTTTAAATAGTAATAATTATTTTAATAATATGCTATATAATTTTTCATATAATAATACAGAAGGACAAGGTACAAATTATCATTCAAATAATAATTTATTATTTGTTACTAATGAAAGATGAGATGGAAATTTAGCGGAAGTTAGTCACATAACAGGTATAGGGAACATTATGTATACTAATTATAATATATGACTTATAATAACAAGTTTTATAATATTATTAGCGATGGTAGGTGCAATTGTCATAACAATAAAACAAAAAAATTAAAGATTATTTAAAAAGATCTTTAACTTTAAAAGAGTATAGTTCAATTGGTAGAATAACAGACTTCAAATCTGTTTGATCTTAGTTCAAATCTAAGTACTCTTGGACAATATCTATACCTAAATACTCTTGGATATAGATATTATCAATTTGGTAATAGAAGATTAATTAAGGTTTTAGTTCATAAAGAATAAGTTCTTTTTATTCTGGCATCCCTTATATTAAATATAAAGGTTATGCGGTAAAGAGGTTTTACACTTTGATTGCAAATCAAAAGTACGAGGTTCGAATCCTCCATAACCTTAAAGTAAAAAATTAGTGCTTCAGACGAAGTATTAAGAATAAAAATAATAATTAGTAATTTTAAGAGTAAAATAATAAAAAACCTATAATAAGGAGGCACTAGCTCTAAAAATAAGGATTTTTAACTTAAATTCTTTTATTTCATTAATATCTTTAAGTATAGGTTAATAAAATAAATAAATATTTATTAAATTTCACAATAAGACTTTTATTTAAGGCACAAGCTCAAGAAAAATTAATAATTTTTAGGCAGGCGTGCTTTGCCTAAAGCAAGCCAAAATTTTATCTCTTAATTCTTTAATGAATATTCATTTTTTAGCATATTTCCTTAAAGGGGTTTTAGGCCGCCAAGCAATAATTATTCTAAAAGTATTTCTCATTAGTTTAATGGTAGAACAAGATACTTCTAATATCTGAATTTTAGTTCGAATCTAAGATGAGAAAAATAATAATAATAAATTCTAAGGTTAAAATTTTATTATTATAATAATAAATAATTTTATTATTACAATACAATTAATACTCTAGAATAATTATTTTATTAATATCTAATAATTTTTAGGCGCAAGCTCTAATAAAAGTCCTTTTATTAAAATTTAATTTATCTAACTACTTTAATAAAGGTTAATAACTATAAGCTTAAGTCTTATAAGTTTAAGTCCTATAATTTATATTTATAAAAAAAAGTATGTTTTAATTATTATAATATAATAATTAATAATCAAGAAAACGGGGATAATGACAGGAAAGAGGAACAGGAAGATAAGCATCAAATAAAAGAAAATTATATGTTGAATTCCTCTATTTCGATGTGAAGAGAACGGTGATTATTTTCTACTAATGCTAAAGATATAGGGACTCTTTATTTAATCTTTGCTTTATTTTCAGGGTTACTAGGGACAGCGTTTTCTGTCTTAATTAGAATGGAATTAAGTGGCCCAGGTGTTCAATACATTGCAGACAATCAATTATATAATAGTATTATAACAGCTCATGCTATTTTAATGATATTTTTTATGGTTATGCCTGCTTTAATAGGTGGATTTGGTAATTTTTTATTACCTTTAATGGTTGGTGGGCCCGATATGGCATTCCCAAGACTAAATAACATAAGTTTTTGACTATTACCGCCTAGTTTACTATTATTAGTGTTTTCTGCATGTATAGAAGGTGGAGTTGGTACAGGATGAACTGTTTATCCTCCTTTATCAGGAGTACAAAGTCATAGTGGACCTAGTGTTGATTTAGCAATTTTTGCTTTACATTTAGCTGGAGTTAGTAGTTTATTAGGAGCTATTAATTTTATTACTACAATAGTAAACATGAGAACTCCAGGTATAAGATTACATAAATTAGCTTTATTTGGATGAGCAGTTGTTATAACTGCTGTATTATTATTACTATCTTTACCTGTATTAGCCGCTGGAATTACAATGGTATTAACAGATAGAAATTTTAATACATCATTCTTTGAAACAGCCGGAGGTGGTGATCCTATTTTATTCCAACATCTTTTCTGATTTTTTGGACATCCAGAGGTCTACATATTAATTATACCTGCTTTTGGTATAATTAGTACTACTATATCTGTAAACTCTAACAAGAGTGTTTTCGGATATATAGGGATGGTGTATGCCATGATGTCTATTGGAATATTAGGATTTATAGTTTGATCTCACCACATGTATACTGTAGGTTTAGATGTTGATACAAGAGCATATTTCACAGCAGCTACATTAATTATTGCAGTGCCAACAGGGATAAAAATTTTCTCTTGATTGGCGACATGTTACGGAGGTTCTATAAGTATAAATCCTTCTATGTTATTTGCATTAGGGTTTATATTTATGTTTACAATAGGAGGACTAAGTGGTGTTATGTTAGCTAATGCTTCATTGGATATTGCATTCCACGATACTTATTACGTTGTAGCTCATTTTCACTATGTATTAAGTATGGGTGCAGTATTTGGAATGTTTAGTGGATGATATTTCTGAATACCTAAAATATTAGGTTTAAACTATAACATAATGTTATCTAAAGTTCAATTCTGAATACTTTTCATAGGAGTTAATCTTACTTTCTTTCCTCAACATTTTTTAGGTTTACAAGGAATGCCAAGAAGAATAAGCGATTACCCTGACGCATTTGCCGGTTGAAATTTAATTAGTAGTTTTGGGTCTATTGTTAGTGTTGTAGCGGCTTGATTATTCTTGTATATTGTTTATAACCAGTTAATCGGTGGAAAAACTGCTAACAGATACCCCTGAATGACTCCACAATTTTATACAGATACTTTACAAGCACTATTAAATAGAAGTTATCCAAGTTTAGAATGAGCTTTAACTAGTCCACCTAAGCCTCATGCTTTTGTAAGTTTACCTATACAAAGTGGCGTAAAGTATTTTTAGTCTAAAAAGGTTAAGAATTTTTACTTAAAAATTTTGTTGATGATCTTGACATTATATTTTTTAATTTTTCCTTGTCTTTTGTGCTTACTTGCTTGCCGCCTAAAAGGTTAACGACTAACTATCTTACTTCAAAAGTAAGAATATATATTTAAACTTTTGAAGTATTTTCATTAGTTTAATGGTAGAACAAGATACTTCGGCTATCTAAGTTTTAGTTCGAATCTAGAATGAAAAAAGTAATAATAAGTAATTATAATCTTAAAATATTACTATTATCACTAAAATAAGAAGAAATAATTTTATTTTTAGAGTATGGCTAATAGCCTAGAATAATTATTTTTAACTTAAATTATTTTATTTCATTAATATTTTTAATTATATGTAAATAAAATAAGAATTTATTAAATTATACAATGATATATATACCCACTGTAATATCTCTTATAGAAGTTATATTAGTACTTGTTCCCGCTTTATTAGCTGTAGCATATGTGACATTAGCTGAAAGAAAAACTATGGCAAGTATGCAAAGAAGATTAGGTCCTAATGCAGTAGGATATTATGGTTTACTACAAGCGTTTGCGGATGCTTTAAAGCTTCTTTTAAAAGAATATGTAGCACCAACACAAGCAAACATGATTTTATTTTTCTTAGGTCCTATAATAACATTAGTTTTTTCATTATTAGGTTATGCGGTTATACCATATGGACCTGGTTTAGCAATAAATGATTTTAACTTAGGTATATTATATATGTTAGCTGTTTCATCATTAGCAACATATGGAATATTATTAGCCGGTTGAAGTGCTAACAGTAAATACGCTTTTTTAGGATCACTTAGAAGTACAGCTCAATTAATTAGTTATGAATTAGTCTTAAGTTCTGTTATACTATTAGTAGTATTTATAACAGGTAGTTTAAATTTAACTGTAAACACAGAATCTCAAAGAGCTATTTGATTTATATTACCTTTGTTACCTGTATTTATTATATTTTTTATAGGATCAATCGCTGAAACTAACAGAGCTCCGTTTGATTTGGCTGAGGCAGAATCAGAAATAGTCAGTGGATTTATGACAGAACACGCGGCGGTTGTTTTCGTATTCTTTTTTTTAGCTGAATATGGTAGTATAGTTCTAATGTGTGTATTAAATAGTATATTGTTTTTAGGGGGTTATTTATTAATAGATTCTTTATCTATACTTACAATTATGGATATAATATTTTCTAATTTATTATTTATGGATTGAATGCTTTCAATAGAATATTACCTAGAAAATATTTTTAATAGCTCTATTTTAGAAGGATTATCATATGGTTTAAGTTTAGGATTAAAAAGTTCTATGATGATATTTATATTTATCTGAGTCAGAGCTTCTTTTCCTAGAATACGTTTTGATCAACTAATGGCATTTTGTTGAACAGTATTATTACCAGTTATATTTGCTCTTATTATATTAATACCTTGTGCTTTATATAGTTATAATATTTTTCCTGTTAATATAAGTTTATTTTAAACTTACGGCCAAACGTCAATAAGCCATTACTAAACTAAGGTTTGCGGGTAAAGGTTTGCTTATAATATTAGATGTTCGTAAGAATCATGAAATTTTTTATATGATGTAAATTTTTCTTTTGCAATTAATGTTTTAGGAAATATATAAACTTTTATTAAATAAAGAGAAATGTTATTATCTTCTTTATTATTAATACCTTTGGTTGGTATATTTTTAATATCTAGTACTATTTCTTATGAATCTGGTGGCGGTTTCGCCGCCGAGATAAAAAGTATATATTGTAAAAATATTGCTTTATTAGTATCTGTTCTTAACTTAATAATATCTCTAATAATATATATATTATTTGATTTTAGTAGTAATCAATTTCAATTTGTACAAGAACATTACGATTTAAGTTTTTTTGATGTTTATTTAGGAATAGATGGAATATCAATATATTTTGTTTTATTAACAACTATAATAATGCCAATCGCAATATTATCTAATTGAAATTCAATAACTGAAAATATAAGATCATATTTAATAATAATGTTATTATTAGAAACATTATTATTAGCTGTCTTCTTAGTATTAGATATCTTATTATTTTACATATTTTTTGAGAGTATCTTACCCCCTTTATTTTTATTAATAGGTTTATTTGGGTCTAGTAATAAAGTAAGAGCCAGTTTTTATATATTTTTATATACACTATGAGGATCTTTATTTTTATTATTATCAATTTTAACTATGTCATCCATAATGGGAACAACCGATTTTGATGCTTTATTTAAAACTAATTTTGATTATATTACACAACTATTTTTATTTTGTGGTATATTTATAGCCTTTGCAGTAAAAACTCCGACTATTTTTTTAAATAATTGATTATTAAAAGCTCATGTAGAATCTCCTTTAGGAGGAAGTATAATACTTGCTGGGATTGTTCTAAAATTAAGTTTATATGGTATATTTAGATTAATATTACCAATATTACCTAAAGCATCCTTAGATTATACTTATATAGTTTATATAATTGGGGTTATTACAATTATATACGCAAGTTTTAGTACATTAAGAACTACAGACATTAAAGAACTAATTGCTTATAGTTCTGTATCGCATGCTGCAGTATATTTAATAGGAGCATTTAGTAATACAATTCAAGGAATAGAAGGAAGTATTCTTTTAGGTTTAGCACACGGATTTGTGTCTAGTGGTTTATTTATATGTGCAGGGGGTGTATTATACGATAGATCTGGAACTAGATTAATTTATTTTTATAAAGGTATTGCTCAATTAATGCCTTTATTTTCCGTAATATTTTTTATCTTGTCTTTAGGTAATTGTGGTGTTCCTTTAACTCTAAATTTTGTGGGTGAATTTATGTCATTATACGGAGTTTTTGAAAGATTACCTCTTTTAGGTATTATGGCCAGTTCTTCAATCATATTTTCTGCAGCATATACTATTTATATGTTTAATAGAATTGCCTTTGGCGGTGTTTTCAGTAAATTTTTTGAAGTAAATATAAGTGATATTACAAAAAGAGAATTTTTCTTGCTCTTTATATTAGTTTTATTTACTGTTATGTTTGGTGTATACCCTTCTTTTATTTTAGATGGTTTACATTATTCCGTAACAAGTTTAATATATTACATCTAAAATTAGAATTTTCAAAAACATTAATTACTATAAGAGCTATTCTAGCAAAACCTTGATCATTATTTATATTATACACCTATATAATGACACGGAGCGTCTTTATTAATTAAATTGCAATCTTTTCGTTAAATAATTAACGTGAATACTTAATAGTATTTAATAATAAAAAAATAAAAAAAAAATGCCTCAATTAATACCTTTTTATTTTATAAATGAAGTAACTTTTACTTTTAGTATCATTGTGATCTCAGTATATATTTTATCTAAATATATATTACCTAGATTTGTTCGTTTATTTTTGTCCCGTACTTTTATCTCAAAACTTTTTGAGAGTTCATCGTTTCCACCGAAATAATATATTTAATATATATTTTGTCCATTTTTACTTTTATAAAAATAACTTTTAATAGTTATAAATAACATTTTTTTATTTTTTATGTTATTTTTATACACTGCTGCTGCGAAGCCGCAGCAAGCACTAAATATTATGATGTATTTAGAACTTGCACTCTAAATTTTTTTTAGAGCTTACGCCTAAAAAAAGATGAAGATAGTAGCATTAAGTGTATATTAGGGAATTTTAAGGCTTATACTGCAAGCTTAAGGTACAAAGTGAGTACTTTAAGCTGAAATAATTTTAACATCATTAGTTCCGAAATTCTTAGTCCATTAGATCAATTTGAAATTAGAGATTTATTAAGTATAGATGCTCCTATATTAGGAAATTTCCACTTTTCTATAACTAATATAGGATTCTATTTAACACTTGGGGCTTTTTTTATATTAGCTTTAAATTTATTAAGTACAAATTATAATAAATTAGTAAGTAATAATTGATCGATAAGTCAAGAATCATTATATGCTACTATACATAGTATAGTAACAAATCAAATAAACCCAAGAAATGGTCAAATTTATTTCCCATTTATTTATACTTTATTTATTTTTATTTTAATAAATAATTTAATTGGTATGATTCCTTACAGTTTTGCATCCACAAGTCATTTTGTCTTAACATTTGCTCTTAGTTTTACTATAGTATTAGGAGCAACAATTTTAGGTTTTCAAAAACATGGTTTAGAGTTCTTTTCTCTTTTAGTTCCAGCTGGTTGTCCTTTAGCATTATTACCATTATTAGTTTTAATTGAATTTATTTCATATTTGGCTAGAAATATTTCATTAGGTCTTAGATTAGCCGCTAATATAACTGCTGGACATATGTTATTAAACATCCTTAGTGGTTTTGTTTATAATATAATGAATGCAGGGTTTTTTTACATGATATTAGCATTAATACCTTTAACTTTCATTATCGCATTTTCAGGGTTAGAAATAGGAATAGCTCTAATTCAAGCACAAGTCTTTGTTGTATTAACATCTGCTTATATCAAGGATGGACTAGATTTACATTAATTGTATTCTTATATAGTAATAGTGTTATAGAAGATTTTTTTATAATATTTAAACTTTTAGTGTAAAAATCAGTGCTTGTTCCTTAAATAATTTAAATTATTAAGAATTAGTGCTTCAGGCGAAGCAGGCGAAGCTGGTGAAGCTGGCGGCGAAGCCGCCGACTAAGCACGGCGGCCTAAATATAATTATAAAAATTTAGACTAAATACTTAGTGACAAGGAATAGAAGAAATATTTTGTTTAGGGAAAGTTATAGTTCATAAGATATCTATAAAAAATTTAAGCGGAAGTTCAAGGTGTTTTATAGAAAATATTAATAAATTAATAAATAATTAAGTATAGAATAATATAATAATATTACGGACATGCAAGCCGATATAAGACTTTCATTTAGTGAGAGATAATTAACACGATATAGCTTATATTAATCCTAAGTAAAATTTTAATCGCGGCTGTCGCGATCGCGGCAATGGCGAAGCAGGCATGCTGTCAGCAACTAGAAAATTAAAAATTCTAAAAAAACTAAAAATTGTTAAGTGATGTACATGATGTACATCGAAGATGAGTTTGGTGATGGCTCTGATTGAACGCTGTCCAAATGCTTGACACATGCTAATCGAACGTTTAATTTAAGACAAAAAAGCAATACTCTTTGCTTTATTATTAAAAGTGGTGAACAGGTGAGTATTAGATAATCGACCTACCTTAAAGTGAGGGAGAGATCCCTCATAATAACAAAAGGGAATAACCGCTTTAAGAGGACAAGATATATCAAAGAGATAGGTTGTTGTTAAGGTAATGGCTTAACTAGCTGACGATTCTCTTAGTCGAAGCTGAAAGGTTGATCGACCACATTGGGGATGAAAAAATCCCAAGGCAAGTAGGTACAGCAGTGGGGAATCTTGGTCAATGGCCTAACGGCTGAACTGGCAATTTGGAGGAATGGCCTACCTTAAGACACCAAGCCCCTTAGGGATTAAAATGAAAATAGGGATCAAAGGGCATAATATTTGATCTCAGAATTAGGTTAAATCGACGGAATCGAATAAAATTCTAAATGTATAATTGATAATGACAATATATATTTATGTCTTGACTAATTACGTGCCAGCAGTCGCGGTAATACGTAAGAGACTAGCGTTATTCATCTTTAATAGGTTTAAAGGGTACCCAAACGGTAAAATATGCTTGATATAAGAACAATTTACTAGAGTTTAATATGAGAAGGTCGTACTGAGGGAGTAGAGATGAAATTCTGTCATACCTGAGGGACTGGTAAAGGCGAAGGCAACCTTTTATGTAAAAACTGACGTTGAAGGACGAAGGCACAGGGCACGAACAGGATTAGGTACCCCAGTAGTCTTTGCAGAGAATGATGAATGTCATAGGTTAGGTTACGACTTAGTCTATAAATGAAAGTGTAAGCATTTCACCTCAAGAGTAACGTGGCAACGCGGGAACTGAAATCACTAGACCGTTTCTGACACCAGCAGTGAAGTATGTTATTTAATTCGATGGTCCACGAAAAACCTTACCACAACTTGAATTATAATGAATAATCATTATATTATATTATATTATATTATATTATAATATATATATTAATTGGGGCCTAAGCTCTAAATTAATCAATTTTGATTATTATTATTATTACCTTAAAAAGTATAACAGGTGTTGCACGGCTGTTTTCAGTTAATGTTGTGAAACTATGGATCCGTCCAGAGAAATTAACGTAAACCCTTGCTTTATTTGTAAAATATTATTTTTATAAAGCTGTTCTACCAGTATATTGGAAAGATAATAGGGACAAAGACAAGTCATCATGGCCTTGATGTTGTGGGCTATAGACGTGCCACATATTCCTAGACAAAGAGATGCGAAAATGCGAATTTAAGCTAATCTCAAAAAATAGGATACAATTAGATATGGATTGTAGCCTGAAATTCGGCTGCATGAATAAGAAATTGCTAGTAATCGTGAATCACCATGTCACGGTGAATATAACCTCGGATTGGTACTAACCACTCGTCACATGCTGAAAGGAATGGGTGCAATAAGTTTGCTCTTCTATTATAAGTAAGTAATATATAGGATTTAGATGTTATAATAGGATTCTTCGTATGCGCTATTCTGATTAGTGTTAAGTCGAAATACGGTTCGTGTAGTGGAAGTTGCACGGGATTAATTAAACTTTAACTTTAAGAAAAATGTTAATGTATAGTTGGAGGGATAGAGGGGATCCTTTTCTTGCATTATACATAGGAGGGTTCCTTTATTGGCAAGAAGGGTTGAGCTGTAAACTCAATAGTTTTATTTAACTTTAAGAGTTCGAATCTCTTGTCTCCTATTTAAATCAAGATTTAAATTATAATTAATAATTTTTATCCTAAAAGATATAAGCTTCTATAGCTCAACGGTAGAGCATAATACTGTTAATATTAGGATAAATGTTCGATTCATTTTAGAGGCTTAAGGTTTAAGTTTGAACGATAATTAATTTTGTAGTTCATTCAATTTTATAATTTTACATATAAATTAACTATTTTTTTAATTAAAGGCTATGACTAATTTAATAAGAAGTAATTTTCAGGATCATCCTTTTCATTTAGTATCGCCGTCTCCTTGACCATTGAATACAAGTATATCTTTATATATTTTAACTACTAGTGCGGCATTATCTATGCATAATTTTAATAATGATTATTATGTACTATATTTAGCTTTATTTTTAGTAGTATCATCAATGTCTTTTTGATTCCGTGATATTATAAGTGAAGCTACATTTTTAGGGGATCATACATTAGCAGTACAAAAAGGATTAAACGTTGGAGTTATTTTATTTATACTTTCTGAAGCATTATTTTTTATGGGTATATTTTGAGCATTTTTTCATAGTGCATTAACTCCTACTATAGAATTAGGAGCTCAATGACCACCTATAGGAATAGAACCTATAAATCCTTTTGAATTACCTCTTCTTAATACTGTAATATTATTATCTAGCGGAGCTACAGTTACATATGCTCATCATTCTTTAATACAAGGAGATAGAACAGGAGCTTTATATGGTTCGATTGCTACAATATTATTAGCCATAATATTTACAGCCTTTCAAGTTATAGAATATAGTGTGTCCTCTTTTACTATTAGTGATGGTGCTTTTGGGACATGTTTTTTTGTCGGTACAGGGTTTCATGGACTTCACGTTATAATAGGTACAATATTTTTAGGTGTAGCATTCTGAAGAATCTATGCTTACCATTTAACCGACAACCATCATCTAGGATTCGAAGGTGGTATACTTTACTGACATTTTGTGGATGTTGTATGACTTTTTTTGTACGTTTCGATATATTATTGAGGTTCATAAAAAGAGTTGCTTGTTTTAATTTTTTAGTATACTCCGATAAACTAAACTTTTATTATATCCTATTATTCTTTTGTCTTTTTCTTCATAAGATTCTAATAGTGAAGAATCAGATTCTTTCGAACCAGAGGATTCTAGTGAAGATTCTTCAGAAGAAGAAAAATATCTAAAAAAAAGTATCCCTGAAAGAAAAAAGAAGATGATAAAGATTTTAAACAAGTAGGTAAAGCATTAGGTAAGATTAGGGAGAGAGTAAAACACTATGAGAACCCCTAACTTAGTTCTTGGCAAGACTTTTAATATTAGTTTTTATATAGTAAGATCTTTTACGAAAAAAAGGCGGGAACATGTATTATTCATATGTATATAAATTTATAAGTAATGTAATTGACAAGGCCTTTTGTATATTTATATTAAATAATAAGGCAATTTTTATATAGCGGCTGGCTGGCTTCGTCGAAGCTAGCTGCGGTTGCTATATACGGGATTTTAGTATAATGGTAATACATATGACTTTTAATCATCACGATATCGGTTCGAATCCGTTAAATCCTAGATTTAAAGCACACACGTTGCGAAGCCAGCCAGAAAGCAAATAAGTAGACAAGGAAGTAAGTAAGCAAATAGCGCCTTAATTATTCCGGCACAAATTCTCTTCAAATTTTTAAAGAATGTAGTAGTTAAGCTATAGAATTAATTTAATTTAAAATAAACGGCTATCATTTAATGGTAGGATTACTGTCTTCCAAACAGTCGGTGTTGGTTCGATTCCAACTAGCCGTAAAAGACAAATTAAAATATTTTATATCTATTGAAATTCTGAAATAAAAAAAAATAAGGAAAAATTTAGAAGGAGAGCTTACATTAAAATAAAAAAAAAATTAAATTATTAAAAAGTTCTTCTTTAAAGTTCAAACTAAGCTTTAAAACTTTGAATTAGTAACTCAATAGGTAGAGGACTTCCTTGTCACGGAAGTAGATGTCGGTTCGATCCCGGTCTAATTCGTTTTAATTAGGAAAGGTTGCCATTAAAATATATTCGTGAAAGAATAAGGAAGAGCCGTTATTGGTGAAACAACCTGTTTGCTAAACAGTGATATTTATATCCTAGGAGTTCGATTCTCCTCTCTTCCGAAGTTCATTGAACTAGAAGAATTTAGGTTAAATTAAAACCTTTTTTTAGAAAAAATGTATAGAAAATGAAGAATATAAAAGATAGATTACATTCTTATTGAGTTACAGGTTTTGTTGATGCTAAATAGTGCTTTAATGTAAAATTATATAAAAGAAGTTCTTGTAGAACTGGGGATCGATTTTGCTCGATTTTTTAATAAGTATACATATTAGGGATGAAAGTCTATTGTTAGAATTTAATTTTTTGTAATAATGTTGGTACTATTACAAAAAATAAAGAATATTAGAAAAACGATCCCTTTTAATAAGGAAATTCAGCTTAGTTTAATGAATTATGAATGAATTGTCTTTAAATAAGAGATTTTATTCTGAATCATAAAGTTTGATTTTATTTTAAGAATAAAATATAAAAAAAATTATTTTAAAGGTCAAGGTTATTAAGTAGTAGGAATTTATTCCTATTACTTAATAACCAGTTCCTAGGGTTGTTAAAACTTCAGAGAATAACGTCTCTTTTTGTTAATTAAAAAAAATACATGAAAATAATTTTTTATTATAATATAATAAAAACCCGAATTAATTTTGTAATCTCCACTTGTTCGAATTTAATCAGACATTTTTTGTCTAATTGATCTTATGTGTTTAATCTTACTATTCAAATTATCAAAAAATTTGAATTCAAATTTTTAAATATATTTTATATTAAAAATTATTTTAAATTAAAAATTATTTTAAATATTTCTTATATAAACGATCAGTTAAAAAAAAAAGTTGTACCTGGAAACTTTGAAGTAAAGAAGAAGACTTCGTCTATTTCAGCTAAAGAGTCTTTAGTTTCTAATTTAGGAAAACCTATGTTAGCTAAAAAGCATTCTTCTCATTTATCTTCTCACCTTTCTTTTAATAAAACATCTGCTTATTCATCACATCATTTCTTTAAAACTAATAAAAAAACTAATAAAAAGATTATTAAAAGAATTAAAGGAAAGAGTTTCCTACTTTATATTTATAAAAAGAACGGGGTTAAGTAGGATACGGATAATAAATTAACAGGGTTAGAGTATTCTAAACCAACGGAAAATAAACGGGCTAAAAAATGATATCAGAAGAGAAAAATCTTCCTTAGATACATTAAAAGACAATAAAGAATATTCAGGAAAATAGTTCCTTTTTGGTCATAAAAAAATTCATCAAAAGATGAAAAATAAATGACACCCTTAAAAGAGTATAGTTCAATTGGTAGAATAGCAGACTTCAAATCTGTTTGATCTTAGTTCAAATCTAAGTACTCTTGGATACCCTTAGAGGCTATATATTAGCAATTTGAAAAGAGAGTTAACCATTGATTTATTACAACCCTAATATAATTTATTAAAAATAGTAGGATATTTTTAAGATATCTGCTAGTTTTTAAATAGGTTTATATATAAATGGTTATTTTTCTATAAAAATATTAGATTAACAATATTCAAGGATAATAATAAACCTAAATTCATCTGCACTAGAATAAGATACAATAGGCATTATATTTACTTGTATATTTGAATTAATCTTCATCTTATATTATTTTTAACAAATTAAAAGGAGTTAAAAATATTCCACCAAGAAATAAATTAGTTTCCAGCTCTTTACAGCGCAACTAAAGAGAAATTAGCTCAATGGTAGAGCAATCGTTTTACACACGAAAGGTTGGGTGTTCAAGTCACCTATTTCTTACTAATATGCGCGTAAGTGTTAGAGTCTTTAACTTAACTGGGAAAGTGCCTTTTGATAATAAGGATATTCAAGTTCGAGCAAGACTCTACATTACTTTATTAATACTTTAAAGAGAATTACTTTCTATGAAATTGAATACTAAATAAGGCATCAATTAAAGAATTATTAGACTTATATTCAATTTATTTTGATTTATCCTACCCCTTGGAGAACAAAGTGGGGCTCTCCCTTCACATCCTCATTCTTTGGATACGGAGAGTAGTTTATTAGTTGAAAGGTTCGAATCCTTTCTAGTATGATGAGAAGAAAAGGAATAATAATATTAAATGCGACATTTTCTCTTTCAATACCAGGAATAAAAGGGTCATGAGGTGGCAACCCTGGTTTACCTAGTGATATTCAAACCGGGCACGATAGTGTAACATTCGTGGTTTTACGATCACTACATGTCGAATCCCCACCAGCACTTATTATTTCTCCTGGTATTAAACCAGTTAAAATATATGATAATGTATTAGAATCTAAAAATGATATAATTAAAGAATTTAAAAATAAGTAAGTTAAAAATAGGAGGCGCAAGCTCTAAAAATAAGATGTTTAACCAAAAACACTTGAAGCAAATAAAAGAAGCCATAAGCTTATCCATGAAAGGACGAACTGGTCATTTACAAACCGAGACCACTAAAATCCAAATTAGTGAAGCACATAAAGGTAAAATTGTCTTTCAAGAAACCCAGGATAAAATTAGTTTAACTTTGAGAAATAGAATAGTTTCTAAAGAAACAAATATTAAATTAAGATTAGCTATGCTTAATAAGATACCTAGTTTAGAAACACGCGAAAAAATGAAAAAGAGCCATAGCAAAATTATTTTTGTGACTAATATTGTTAACAATGAAACAGTTGTGTATAAAGGAGGCTGCTTTGAAATTGAATACTACTAGTACAAAAATTAGAAGACATATAGAAAAAAAACAGTTATGTTTAATTTATATCTTATAACTGTTTATTCACCCCCGCCCAATATTCGCCTTGTGTCAAGGCCAAGGGGGAGAATTAATATAAATATGTAAATACTATTAATATAATATTTATTAGATTCCTTGACTTAATCGGTTAAAGTGTATTCTTGATAAGAATAATATCAGCGTTCGAGCCGCTGAGGAATTATATCCAATAACCGACCGTTATAATAAATAATGATGTGGGATGCGTAGCACGAGGGGATCGTAGTATAGTCTAGTTTAGTAAAACACATGTAAAGGGATATCGTGTAATAATACAGTTATTTGGCGTATATCTTGTTAGATTCAATTTGTAATTTTTCCAAAGTTAAAAATTAAAAAAGAGAATAGACCTATAGGTCTAAGGAGAGAAGTTTTAATTTTTTTTGGTTAGTAATAATCACTGGGTATATGTTTGATTCTATTTAAAAAAAAAGACATACTAAAATTAAATTTAGGAAAATATCAAAAAAATTCTTTCTTTAAAGTTCATCTTTAATATATGGATCTATTGTTAGAGCTTGCGCCTAAAAATACATGATATTTTCTAAACTAGGGTTATTTTTATTATAACCTGGAGTTATATAAAACTAAGTCTTCACAATCCTCTGGATCAATTAGGATCTCTATAAAATTGATTATTTTCAAATTTTAGCCTTTCTGCTAAGTTAAAAAGGATTCTTTAATCAAGACAAAATAAGAGAAATAAACTCTTAGACTTTCAAACTTTTTGTGAAACAGGAGAATGAAAATGAATTTTCATTTTACTTTAAAGGGCAGTTTCGCCTGGCTTTTGACTAAGTCAGTCTGTTTCGTCAGAAACAAATTAAATTTATTAAATCAAAAATAAATAGAGCTAGATATAAAAATATTAAGAATAAAAGAGAATTGGTTGAGTGGTTTAAAACGACTATCTTGAAAATAGTTATGAAGTTGATTCATCAAGGGTTCGAATCCCTTATTCTCTGAATATATAATTATATATTCTAACTAAAAATATTTCAATATAAAAATATATTAATCAATAATACAAGCAATAAAAAATTTATAAAATATAATTTTTATAAAAAATAACTAAATTTTCATTTAATAACTTAAAATAAACGGATTAGGGCCGGTCGGTTAGGCGCCTCGCTTGGGATGAGGATCAACTATGTTCGATTCATAGTAGTCCGATAAATAAAAATTATAAAGAAATGGAATAGATATAAACTAAATGTTTATAAAGTATACAAAGAGACTACTAAGGATAATATGGCTATGTATTAAAGAGTAAGAAAATTAAGATCAGACCGTGAGGTCTGCGCTCTAAGAGAAATTAGATAGTAAACGAAGCGAATTGAAATATCTTAATAGCTTCAGGAAAAGAAATCAAAAGAGATTCTATGATTAGTGTGAATGAAAATAGATCAGTCTAAAAAATAAGTAAAATGGTAATAAAACTGTTTGAAATTTAAGGGGAACCTTCCTCAAAGACTAAATATAATACATGAGCGATAGTAAAGGACTCCGTGAGGAGAATATGAAATTAGTAGTTTTATAAGCAGCTCAAAGAATATTTATAAGATAAGAGCGTACCTTTTGCATAATGGGTCACCAAGTTAACATTAAGTGCAAGCGAATTTATATTGCGTAGTGAAACCGATCATAAGAAAAATGAAGAGTATTTAAAGTTAGACCCGAAGCTCGGTGATCTTACTATAATCAGGACTATAAGGGTCCGAACGGGTTATCGTAGCATAGATATCCGAAGAATTATGGTAAGTAAGTGAAAGACAATACTGACCGAGATAGCTGGTTTTCTGCGAAACCTATAAAAGTAGGCAATTTAAGTAACATTTTAGCAGGTACAGAACTTAATCTCAGACAAGATGTACTAATTTCTATCTTATTAACAAAAGAAATTTATTAATAATATAGAAAACACATTTTACATTTGTACATATCGGGGGGCGGAAATCCTACCGGTGAGTATGTGGACTCGAAATGGCAAAAATGGATCTTGAGTTATCGGACATAGAACGATCAGGTTGTATGTCAAAAGGGAAACAGCCCAGAACAAAATTTAAGGTTCCAAAATTATTATTGAGTGAATTAAATAAAGTTTTTATATAAGTCGACAAGGAGATGGGCTTGGAAGCAGCCATAATTTGAAGACCTCGTAATAGAGCGCTTGTTAAATCTTAAGAGCATAGAAAATTTAACGGATCTAAATAATATACCGATATTTTGTCCCTATTTTATAATAAAAATAATTATTATAGTTTAGTGGGGTAGCAGAACGTTGAGTTAATATCAGGGTTTTCTTTTATAAAGAAAATTATTTCACAACTCAAGTGAGAATGGTGGCATGAGTAGCAAAAAAAGATTCTTCGCCTAAAGCTTATGGTTAATATTAAGTAACGGCCTCTAAGTTTATAATCTGAAGGTTAAAACGATGAGAAAATCTTATTACTATTGAGGACAACATTTATTGAGTGAAAAATGTGCTGGAAAAAATTAGTAATATATTATTATTTATTGAACAATAAACTAAATAGATGAGGAATATAAATAATATAAACCGTACCTAGCCACTGTATCAAGTAAGCTAGTAGAGAATACGAAGGCGTTAGAGATAACAATCATAAAGGAACTCGGCAAATTGACTACCGTAACTTAGGGATAAGGAGGGCTCGTTAGTCTTAATTAATATTAAGTAAAAATGAAGAAGCATGAAATAATGTTGTACGACTGTTTAATTAAAACAAAGCACTTTGCAAAAAGATGAGAAATCTAAGTATTGAGTGTGATTTCTGCCCGGTGCCGGCTGGTTAACGAAAACAACTAAATTGAAAAAGTTTGGTATTTTAGGAACCCCCGGTTAATGGCGGCCTTAACGTGAGGGTCCTAAGGTAGCGGAATACCTTGGCCGTTAAATGCGGTCTTGCATGAATGATGTAACGATACAACAGCTGTCTCTATGATTGACTCTGTGAAATTGGAATAACTGTGCAGATACAGTTTACCTCTAGCTGGACGAGAAGACCCTATGCAGCTTTACTGTTATTAATTATTGAGTACGACCGAGGCAAATATTAGTTTATAAGGTAATCGATCAGATAAAATTGGAATTCCTTTATTTGCTTATTGTATTATAACCTTTAAAAGGGAACAATTGCTAAAAGACAGTTTATGTGGGGCTCAGACCCCATAAAGAGTAGATGGGAGTGTCCAAATATACGCAAAATTTTGCGAATTTTATTATTATCAAAAAAAAATTTTTTTTTATCTTGTTTGTAATTATTTTCATTAATCATATGCTATAACATTTTAATGTTATATTAAAAATATAACCTTGTATTCGTACATGAATAAGGTTGGGTAAGATTTTAGCTAAGGGGAAATTAGTTGTAGTTTAAAAATATTACGAGAAGAATTTAATCTTCTAATGTTTTTAGTAGTTATTTTGAGCAAAAGTTCTTAATAATCATGTTAAATACTTATCAAGTTTAATGGTTTAATCTTACTTTACTGTTTGATTCACAACAAATCTTACAGTCGTGTAAGCGGGGCATAGGATCACGAGATACGAAAAGGAAAGGTCTTGGATTATAGGAAAAGCTACGCTAGGGATGTTTGTCCTTTAATTTTTTATGATACCTAAAAGAGTATCATAAAATAATTGATAATATATTGGGTTAATTTCAAGAATTATTTGAAAGAAAACGTATTGCAAATGTAACATTTAATTAGAATTTTTAAAATTAGAGCTTGCGCTTTAATATAAATTAATCAATTAGATTTTGGCTTACGTCTTGTTCCTGCGGTTAACTGGCTAGTTTCGTTACAGAAGCCATAAGCCGCCAGGATCAAAGAACACAAATAAATTTGAAGCGAAATTTATCTTAGCGTAAAATTTTTAAGATAAAATCGTTCAACGACTATAAGGTGAGTATTGCTAACAATAATCCTTTATTAAAGCCCAACATTTTTTTATTATATAATCATTTTTTAAAAAATTAAGTTTATGAAATAAAATTAATAAATTATAATATATGAATTCAAGAACTGATAATATAAATTCTATCTTTACAAAAAAATTTAATAATAAATCGAAATTAGTTCCATTTAATACTCAGGAAAATACTGTGGGTGAGATTAAATATTTTCCTGCAAGTTCTAAAGAATGAAAAAACACGGTTTATTTTTTTAATTCTAATCAAATGAAAAATTTGCCTATTTATGATAAAAGTATTAATGAAATAATAAAAGGTTATTTTAATTTATATTTAAATAGAATTTTTATTTATGATAAATATATACCTCGAAGACGTAGACGTTTATCTTTAAATAAAATCTTTGTCAGTCGAGCAGAAATAAAACACACACATTCTAAGGCTATTATAACTGTATTTATTTATAATAAAGAAAGAAGAACTTTGCTAAAAAAAATTCGAAAATTAATAAAAATCTTTTTTAAAGAAAAAAGAATAAAAAAAATGGGTATAATATTACCAAGTTTTATTCAAGGAAGTTTCCGATTTTTGGCCAAAAGAAAAAATTTTTTCGGCGGTGGCGAAACTATCACTGTTTCTAAAAAAAATATAAAATTAAAATCTAAAAGTTTAGCCCGTATATTCAAAAAAAATTTTAAATTATCATTAAGAAAAATTTTAATTAATGAAGGATGGAATAAACTTAAAATGAAACTTTTTAAATATAAACTATATAAACAATTAATGTTTATTAGAAAATATAAATTAAAACTTAATCTTAATAAATACAAATTTGAAGAAATCTTTCTTTTTAAATTAAGTAGATTAATAAGTAAATTTTATGAAGATAAAGATAAATTTCGTTCTACAAATTTGTGTCGAAAAATAGAATTTAATATAATCAATTTAAAATCTATTGTTTTTAATAGTGATATATTCACACAAATGTTAGCCATAAAATTAAGAAATAGAAAAGCGAATGTTAGACGAAGAATGTTGTTTGTTCTAGCTAAAGCTCGTTTACCAGAAGTAAATACAATAAAAGAAAGAGGTAGATTAACTAAAAGTGTAGATTTTAATTTATTGGAAAATAAATATAAAAATCTTAATATAAGTTCTATAATAGGAGTTAATCCTAATAATAAAAACTTAGATGAAATACTAAAAGGATTATCTATCAATGCAGGCTCTAATGAACAAGTTTGTGGCGGCAATGCCGCCGACGTTTTAAATATAAATGGTAATTCTTCTGATATTTATGATACTATCTTTAATTCTATTCATTATAAGAACATGGGTGGTATAAGATTAGAAGTTAAAGGTAGATTAACTAAACGTAGAAGAGCAGATAGAGCTGTTTTTAAAGTATTATGAAAAGGAGGACTAAGAAATATAGATTCTGCTTACAAAGGATTATCCTCGATAAATTTTTTAGGTTATAGAAATTCAAATGTGGAATATTCAATATCTACTTCAAAACGTCTTATTGGAGCTTTTGCGGTAAAAGGTTGAATTAGCGGGAAATAAATTGTAGGAGTTGAGCTAATGAAATAGAGCTCTTATATAATAAAAAAATGAAGAAATAGTCTGAACCATTTTGTAAAAAATGGAAATAAAAAGAAGAATTTATGATAACAAATTGAACAGGCTAATTTGCGCAAGAGAGTGCAAATTGAGTGCGCGGTTTGGCACCTCGATGTCGGCTTAACTAATCCTCATGGATGCAGAAACTATGTAGGGTGCGACTGTTCGTCGATTAAAAAGTTACACGAGCTGGGTTAAATACGTCGTAAGACAGTATGGTTTCTATCCTCTAGAGGGAATTAGAATATAATAAGGAATAACCTTGTACGAGAGGAACCTGGGCGCCGTTATTATTCGGAGTGCAAGCTTTGGGTAATAGCTTTATTAACCTCTGGTTTACCTGTTGTTTGTGTGCCCAGATATTAATTTAGGTGTTTACACAGGGATGTTACTTTCACTTAGGTAAATATATAGCATTGGCATGGCAGGAAAGCTAAGTTAGTCAGAAATAAGTGCTGAAAGCATATAGGCACGAAATTTACCTTAAGATATTTCTTAAATATACGTAAAATAATATTACGTAATAGGCTTTGTCTGTAAGAATTTAGAGATTTTTAGGAACTTAGTACTAATTTTGTAAATAACTGAACATTTTTTATTATTAGAGGCGCAAGCTTTAGAATAATAATTATTTTATATCTTATTTTTATTTTTAGCCTGGTTAGCATAAAAGTAATGCGATTGTTTTGTAATCATTAGAAGCAAGTGCGATACTTGCACTGGGTTATATTTTAAAGACTCAGGATTAGTAGTCAAGTGGTAAGACATAGCTCTTTCAATGCTATCATCGTGGGTTCGATCCCCGCCTAGTCTAAGAGTAGATATTCCTGGCTTAGCTGTGTTTAAATTTAGAGCGTGGCTTCTGCTACGGACGTGCGTGCTTTGCCACCGCGAGCATGCTTAGCCAGCAGGCCTTAGAGGGCTAAAATTTAATTTATAGTAAGGAATTATATAATAAGAAGGAGATAAATTTAACTTGTTATTTATATATTAAGAGGCTATAGCTTAATTGGTAAAGCATACTGCTCATGACAGTAAGCATAAGTGTTCAATTCACTTTAGCCTTAATAAAGCGGATTGATGTAATAGTAACATATTTGGCTCATGACCAGAAAATAGAGGTGCAAATCCTTTGTCCGCTTTCTTTAAATAAGAAAGAGTAATTAATTAATTAATCAATTTAATCCGAGTGCTGGAATAGGTAGACAGGGTATTCTTAAAATTTACTGATGTAAAATCGTGAACGTTCAAGTCGTTCCTCGGATATTAGGGGGTATAGTTTAATTGGTAAAACTACGATTTTGCATATCGTTATCTCAGGATCGTTACCTGATGTCTCCACCAAAAAGTTTTTACGGCAACCGCTTTGTCGTCAAGCTCTAAAAAGATAAATATCTTTTAAAGCTTGCGCTTTCTATATTATTAAAATATATTTTTGGCGATGGACAAATTTAAGCCTTAAATTTCTCTTTAAGATTTAAGCTCGTGAAGCTCAATTGGTAGAGCAGAGCATTGAAGCTGCTTTGGTTGTAAGTTCAAGTCTTATCTCGAGCATAATAATATATTTATATCTTAATGCTTTTTAGGTAGGAGATGCAAGCTCTAAAAAAAATACACTATAATTTAGAGCTTGCGTCTTCGTGTATAAATAATATAATTATACGTTTTGTTATTAAAGTTAAATTTCTATTCTAAAGAATTAATATTCTTTGTAATAAACGCTGATTGGGCCGCAAAAAAAAATTTTAAAAGAAATAAATTAATAAGAATAATTATTCTCTTTAATTTTAAAGTAGGCGTGCTGGAAATGGTAGACAGACTCCCTGTCACGGAAGTAGGTACCGGGTTCGATTCCCGGTATTCTTAAAATATAAATTTAATAACTATAAAATAATTCATAGTATTTCCAAAACAGAAGACTAGCTTCGCCAGAAATTAAAAATAAAGATTCTCTAGAAATATAGATGAATGAAAAGTTTAAAAGAGGAATGGTGTAATTAGATAACATAGTAATATTTTATTATATTATGATTTAGGTTTGAATCCTAACTCCTCTATGGCCGCTTCCCCTTAAATAGGGGAGGGTCATGGCAATAGGAACTAGAAGTGAGTTCCTATTATTAATATTATAGAGAAATTCTGTCTCTTTTTGCATATATAAATAAATAAAATGAATAATAATAATAATAATAACAACAATAATAACAACTTTTCCGAACTTATGGTATTACATACTAGATGTTTAAGTACAAACGGGTTATCTTCTGAAGATTTTGCCATTCTTATCTTAAAACATATTCACTTAACAATAGATGAATTTAAAAATAGTTTATTTCCTTGTAATTGTAATTGTATTAGTAAGAATATTAATATATCTTTATATCAAGAAGAAGAACTTGATATAAAGATGTATTTTGAAGATGAATTTGAGGCATATTCCTTTGAATATTCCTTAGAGCGTGGGGTTTATCCCTTTGATTTAGTTAAAACAATTTATTCAAAATTTGTGGACCCCGAAGGTATTATTTTAGAAATAAAACCACAGAGAATTTGCGGATAGATTACTTAAATTAGAGCCTTAAAGCTTCTTCCTATTAATAAGAATTAAATTGATTCATTTTAAATACCAATAAAGTTAATATGAAGAAGAAAATAATACCTGCTTATCTTCAAATCTGTTTGGTCTTAGTTCAAATCTAAGTCTTCTTGGGTGTCCTAGTTTTTCCAAAACAGAAGACTAGCTTCGCCAGAAATTAAAAATAAAGATTATATAGAAATATAGATGAATGGTGTAATTAGATAACATAGTAATATTTTATTATATTATGATTTAGGTTTGAATCCTAATTCCTCTATGGCCGCTTCCCCTTAAATAGGGGAGGGTCATGGCAATAGGAACTAGGAGTGAGTTCTTATTATTAATATTATAGAGAAATTCTGTCTCTTTTTGATAACTATAAAATAATAAAAAAAAATGGAAAAATTAAATATAAAATTTAATAAATTGAAATTTAAACTGAAGCAAGTTTAGCCAGTATAAAGAATATACGGAAGCAAAAATAAACGGTAGAGCTCGAATAGTTAGCTACAAACCTGTAAATCTCCAGAATTGTTTGGATGCTTCTCAACTTTATGTTAATGTTAGACCCGCTGATTTAATATCTATTTTAACGATTAGGAATAGTGATTATAATAATAATATGATAAATATCATAGGTAAAATTACTATTATTAATAAAGAATTAAATGTGAATTTTTTAGAATTATCTAGAAAATTAAATTTAGTAAATATAGAAAAAATACATGTTTTTTCCATAAATTTGTCGGATGAAGTTGAAATTCAACCTTTTAGATTAAAAGAGTTACCTAACATTACTTATGTAGAAATAGGAGTTTTAAAATTTATTGAGTTTTTACGTGAAAATAGTGGAACATTTTTAGATTGAAATCCTACAACACTATATATATTAAGAGATGGTAATTATACAGATTTAAAATATATTTTAGAACAGGTGGGAAAGTTTGGTATGAACTTAGGCAGAGGATGTAGTCAAAAAAGTCATGTAGTAAGTCCGTTAGATTTTAGACTATCTTGTTATATTTTAGCTATGTGTAACTTTGACTTTGAATTAGTTTCCAAAATAAGCATGTTCAATTCTTTAGAACAATTCAGGTATTTACCACATATGCGGATTGAAATAAACAACAAAAAAGAGAAATCCATTTATACTTATTACTCAACATAGAAAATATTGTTTCTTGCTGATTCTTTATTTATTAAAGAGTCTTGTTCAATTGGTCATAGCCAAGAAGTTGGCTATATAGCTTAAATTATATGAGTAACTTTGTACTCTTTTGTAAACATATATACATTAAAAATGAATAATAATAAAAAAAATTTTTTCAATCAAATCTTTACTAAGAAAAATATACTAAAAACAATTAATTTTATAACAAGAATTAATTTTGTAATAGTCCAGTTAATGCAAGTGTTTTTCATACTAGTAGTATCAAGTTTCTTTGGGTTCTTTCAACACCTTATCTATACCATCAGTAAGCAAAGATCGCTTACAGTAAAAGGTTATTATGGTTACAATATCTTTAGAGCTATCTACAGGTTATTATATGAATGAGTAGCGGGTCTAGTAGTTATAAAGGAACGCTTTATCTTTTACTCTAGTTCCCAAGTCTTACGAGCTGTTAAAGGAATTTATGGTCATAGTTTTTGTAGTCTATTTCAATCAACCTATGATAAGGATGCTTTTCAACCTTTTATGGAAGAAGATATACCAGCATTAGCGCTAGATCAATATGAGGATATGACAATAGATTGTGAAGATGACGTATGACATATTGATATTAAAACAGAGCACGGGGATAGTTATAAGATAATATTTAGACCTCATTGAATAATAACAGGAGAGGTAGAGGATATTTATTATAGCGAAGTGAAAAAAGTCTGTGAAAGTCTTAATCACTTACACGTAAGCACGGGTAGTGACCCGTATGTCATGATTTATGTAACCATAGAGATAGAAAGTCATAACTAGTACAAATTTTATTAGCAAGCTATAAATATTATAATTTATAGTAAATGATCATACTCTAAAGGAAAGAGTTTTATTAAAAAAAAAATTAAATTTATTGGTTCGAATCCCATTGGTCATTGCCAAGAAGTTGGTAATATAACTCAAATAATATTTGAGTAACTTTGTACTCTTTTAGTCTGTGCCTTTAATTTATTTTGATCAAAATAAATTAAATGAGTAATAAAGTACTCTTTTGTAAACATATATATATTAAAAATGAAAACCCTTTTTAATCTAGGCGCAAGCCCTTATTTAATACTAAAATTCTTTAAAGATATTCTTAGAATTACTTTTTGATTCTTTCAAGATAATACTTTGATGGTAATTTTAGAAAGAATTTACTTTTTTAGTAAAAAAAGTAAATTTAATTTTCTAATAGTTATTTTATCAACAATACTAATAACTATTTTACTAATAGCATTAACTTTTTATTTATATCATAATTGTAATCTAAATTTAATTGATTGAATTAATGATATAATGGATAGTAAAGATTCTTTTGAAAGACCTAGAAATAGTTTTATTCAATATAAACATAGTGCAAAAGATTTATTCATGAATAAATCTCCGGCACGTACCCCCATTCCATCGTATTTTATTAGAAATGATCCTAGTTGAAATTCCTATGAATTAGCCCGATATATTAAAAATATGGAAGAGATTGATAAATTTATGTGACAATTCAGATGAAGAGAATTTTATCGATTCTCTGAAAATCCTTCTGAACATTGAAGTAATAATTAAAATTTTCATCTTTTAAATTCTAGAAAGTAATTTATGTTTTAGGAAAATTCTGTTCCTTTTTGTAAGAAAATTAAAAAAAAACAATGAAAATAAAAAAAATAATGAAATGAAATCCTTATCTTATCGCCATAAATTTATTTAAATTTTTAAATTATTTAAGTATAGCTTTATTAATTTTATCTATATATAATTATATCTTTGGGAATCCTATATTATTAGACAGTAATAATAATACAGAGGTTTCTTTAAATGAAAGTAATATAGATACTACTAATAATAGTGATAATAATAACACAAAGTTCAGAGACATTCCAACTCCTCCTGTTTATAGTGATATTCTTAACCCAAAGTTCAGAGACATTCCAACTCCTCCTGTTTATAGTGATAATCTTTATCAGAAAACGAGAAGATGATTACATTGACGTTTTTTCGTCAATAGATCTGATAGATATCAATCTTATGATGAATTTCAAACTGCTTGAACTCCTGATTTTAGTCTTAGAAAAACGATTCTACTAGAACTTAAAAGATTTAAAGAAAATCCTCTTGAATATATTCAAGAAGACAGGAATAATTTAAGAAAGAGAATTCTGGAAGACAAGGCTTTCGAAAAAAGTACTAACTATGTTGAAGGTAGAGGGTGATTAACTAGATCTGGACGAGATTATTTAGCTAGACAAGGTTATGAAGTTCTTAATAGCAAAATAGTGAAAATTAAAAAATAATTTTAATTAAGGCGCCCAGCTTCGCACAAAATTAGAGCGCAAGCTCTTAATTAAGAGAGAAATTCCGTCTCTTTTTGATAATAAATAAAAAAACAATGAAAATAATAAAAGAAATTAAAGTAAAAATAATCTGATATTATCATTTAATATTAAATTATCTTTGAAATAAGCATAATTTAATATTATCTAGTATAATATTTTTAATTTATATAAAATATTTTATAAATAGTAATATCTATTTTTTAGATGGAAATAGTATTCATGAGTTGGATGGAAATAGTGTTCACGAGTTGGAAGGAAGACCAATACAAGTAATGAATAATACTTCTTCAGAAGAAAGACAAGATTTTCCAAATCATTCTAATCTTGTTTATACTAATCAAGGATATTTAGTTGAATTTGATAATAGGGAAATGATAAGACATCGTATTCCTCATCCTGCTCATTACCCAAGACCAAATTATCATCCTTCTACTTTATTAGGAAGTATACATTCAAGTGATCCTTCTTATCAAATGGGTGAAGTGGAGTCTAGGAGATGAGAACCTACAAGATCTGAAATGGAAAGAGATAGGATTTATTTTGGTACTAATATTCATGAGAAATTAAAAGCATCTCATTCTCTTTCTAAAAAAAATCACACAGATAAAAAAAATCCGATAATAAAATTTATAAAAAGTTTTTGAAATAAACTTAATAAATGAGAAAAAAAACAGGAAGCTAGCGCATTAAAATATAGAGAAAAACAAAGAAAAATAGAGGAGTGTAGAAGAATTCAAGCTAGAGCACGAAATAGAATAGTTTACACTAAAAGTGAATTAAATATACTATCAAAAGCAAATTCTAGCTACAGAAAAAGAAAAATAGTATTTCCTTATTAATACTATCTTCCTTTTTGCATATATAGATAAATAAAACGAATAACCAGCCGAACATCCTTAGATTTCATGATAGTTTTCTTTTTAAACTGATTTCTTCTAAGTTACTTCTTTATTATATACGATCTCTTATATTGTATATCAACGTTACCAGGTCAGATGCGTTTAATCTTGAGGGTTATCCTTATGTATTTAGGATACCTTCTCGTTTACTGAGTTATACCGGACACTATGGACTTTGTATGAATCTGTTTTTGTTTTACCTTTTATCTAATAAATTTGAAGATTCCGGTAGATCCTTGTGTTATTCTTTTGAGCAGAAATGTGCTCTTTTGTTAATTATAGTAATTTAAATGAACAATTTCAATGAAATTTACCCTTTTGCTATCGTCGGATTTGATAACTCCTTTCCTTCCCCTGATGAATTTATTACCAATATATCAGAAGTATTAAAAGCAATTCATTCTACTGAGATAAAATGTAATATGCTACATAAACCAGCATGTGTTTGTAGTTTAAATTGTGATAAAAATGATTCTGTTAATTTCCTATTTTGTATAGATTCCGAAGTAGGAATCCCTGAATTAGAATCAATACTTTTTGATTATAATGGAAATCCATTGAGCAGTGATGTGATAAATGAACTTCTTTCAATTTATTTTGGATTTCCAAAATACAACACAATTTTATTAAAAGTTGCTTATAGATTACCTTGTCATGACCAAAGTAATCTAGTCATGGTACACCCTGAATAATAAGACGGCGGCGGTGGCGATGCCTCCGCCGTCCTTGGTTTGTCTATTTCCTTAAATAGTATTGTGTTATTATAATGATATAATAATTTATTATAAAATTATTATCTCATTATAGGATTTTAGTATAACGGCTAATACATATGACTTTTAATCATAAAAATGTCGGTTCGAATCCGCCAAATCCTAGGGTTTAATTGGTATTACGGTGATTTTGCATGAAGCTATAAAAAATAACGAATTAAAATATAAGAATACCCCCGATTATCAGAGTAATTTTGACTCTTTTTGATAACTATAAAATAAAAAAACAATGAAAAGTAAAACAAATAATATAACAACAACAAATACTATAGAAATTAATAATAATAATAATATTGAAAAAACAACAAATAAATTTAATGCATTTTTAAAAGATTGATGAATAACCGGATTTACAGATGCAGAAGGATGTTTTACCTGCTCTACAAAATTACTTCCTATTGTAAAATACTTTAACTTTTATTCTCTAAAAACTAAAAAATATATTACATATCTTAATTGAACGAAAATACACAAATTAATCCTTAATAAAGAACATAATAATGCTAAAGGTTTAGCCTTAATTGTTAAATATAAAAATAATATTAATAAATTCTATAAACTAAATTCTAATAAAGAAATTTTGCAAAGTAGTATATTTGGTATTATGTTTAATTTAGGTAAATATGGTTATACTTTTATATTAGGAGTATTAGGATTATTTATAATATATGTTCTAGCATATGATATAATACATAATATATCCTCACCAATATTGTGTATGGCCAATGACGATATAGACAAAAAATTACAGGCAGTAAGTGAAGTTGCAAAGAATGTTAATGCTTCAAATAATAGCCTTAATGTTAGCAACCCTGAAATTCATTTACATAATCCTAACATCAAGATTCCTAGTTCATTAGGAACTGGCATAGGTTTAGGAAGTACTGTTTCAGCAGGAATATCTGCTATGTCTAAATCTAAAGCAATAGCTTCTATGCCTCTTGGAACAAGAGCGGCAATGCTGGCAGCTGGTGGTATTATAGGGGGAACTACTTTTGTGGCGGTTAATTATGTTAATACAATGGCCCAAAAAGTGGCAAATAATTCTACTAATCCTTCTAATTCTACTTCTAATAATGATTCATATCCTGCAAAATCTATTATAGGAGAAGGAGATAGTAGAGACAATATAATGTATTATCTTAATTTAAATATTATTATATGTATAATATTATTATTATTAATAATATTATTAATTTACTTATATATTTATAAATCCAACTCTATAAAAAGAATATATGGTTTTTGAGCATTTTTAATGATAATAAGTTTATATTCTGTATATTTAGCTTATAATTTAATTGAAGACATAGATATTATATCAAGAATATGTCATGATATTGATCGTTCAAAGAATATTAATTCTAATTATGATTGGTATAATGATACTATTCAATTTTTGATTGCTAATCTTACTTTTAGATTGGCTATTTTAGGTCTTCTTTATTTATTATTAATCTTTCATGTTCAAAATATAATTGTTAGTAAGAATAGAGAATTTCAATATATAAAATATATGTTAGGTGAACATTTTTATTCTTATTTTATTAAATCACTTAAGCTTGCCAGTAAAACTAATTTCATATGAATGACTACAGGGGCCGTTTTATTAATATTATCATCTATATTATCTATATATTGTGCTATATTTATATACAACCATATTTATGAAATAACGGAACTCTATTTAAACTATAAAAAATAACGAATTAAAATATAAGAATATACCGGATTATCAGAGTAATTTTGACTCTTTTTGATAAAAATAAATTTAAATAAAAGACATGAATAATAGAAGGTTGAGTTTAAAATAATATTGCAGGTTGTTTCTCAGGATTCGGTTTCCTGTTCCTTTATAATAAAAATTTTTTCCTTAATTAAGGATTAACTTTAAATTTTAAAAGTTTTTTAGTTAACTCAGGTGCTGGAATAGGGAGACAGGGTAAGTTAAGGACTTATTGGTTTAACGCCGTAGAGGTTCAAATCCTTTCCTGAGTATATAAAAGATATATATTAAAAATAGATGTGCTGGAATAGGGAGACAGGCTCCGTTCAGGCCGGAGGGGCATTAAAGCCGTATAAGTTCAAGTCTTATCATCTATAGTTTAGAATTAAATGGCTAAACCTAAACAGGGATTTAATTTTAAACATAAGTGAGCAATTTTGTGCTCTTTTGTAATATAAAATAATAGAATATAACATGAAGAATAAAAACACAACAATAAAAAAAGATAGTATAGAAATTAATAGTAATAATAAGGCTAATAATTTAGAGCCTAATTGAATAACAGGGTTTATAGATGCAGAAGGATGTTTTTATGTATATTTAGGTAAACGTAAAGATCGAAAATCTGGTTGAAAAATTCAACCGTGTTTTCAAATAAAATTACACATTAAAGATAAAAATTTGTTACTACGAATAAAATCTTATTTTGGTGAAATTGGTACTATTGTAATAAATAATAATTATAATTTTGTAGTTTATAAAATTTATAGTTTAGATCAAAATATTAGAACAATAATACCTCATTTTGATAAATATCCTCTAATTACACAAAAACAAGGAGATTTTTTCATATGAAAAAAAATTATAAATTTAATTAATAATAAAGAACACCTTAATGAAAAAGGTTTAATTAAAGTTGTTAGTTTAAAAACTAATTTAAATAAAGGACTTTCAAAAGAGTTGAAGTTATATTTCCCAGATATAATTAAAGTAGAAAAACCTAAGGTAAGTCTTCCAACAAATATAGATAAAAATTGAATTGCTGGATTTTTTTCAGGTGAAGGTTGTTTCTCAGTAGGTATTTATAAATCTAATTCTCACAAAATAGGTTATGGTATATTATTACAAATTATATTTACTCAACATTTGAGAGATGAAATCTTATTTGATAGCATTAAAAAAACATTGGGTTGTGGCAATATAATTAAATCTTTAACTAAAAATATTATAAAATTAAATATTTCTAAATTTGAAGATATTTATTATAAAATGATTCCTTTATTTAAAGAATACGACATTGAAGGCATAAAAGCTTTAGATTTTCAAGATTTTTGTGTAGTAGCGGAACTAATAAATAATAAAGTTCATTTAACTTTAGAAGGATTAGAAGAAATACAAAAAATGAAAAATAAAATGAATAAAAGTAGAGTATACACTTTATAATTTATATTATAATGTAAATTCATATCTTGTAGAGTAATGGGCAACTCCTAGATTTTTGGTATCTAAAATTGGGTGTTCGAATCGCCCCAAGATAAGAAATAATTAGGTTTATTAAAATAATAAACTTTTTATTTAAATAAATATAACTCCATAAATTTTTGGTGGAGACATCAGGTAACGATCCTGAGATAACTATAAAATAAAAAAATAATGAAAAGTAAAACAAATAATATAACAACAACAAATACTATAGAAATTAATAATAATAATAATATTGAAAAAACAACAAATAAATTTAATACATTTTTAAAAGATTGATGAATAACCGGATTTACAGATGCAGAAGGATGTTTTTCTACTAGCATTTGTAAATCTAATTTGACTAAATCAGGTTGAAGTGTTCAACCTAGTTTTAATATAGAATTAGACATAAGAGATTCAACACTATTAGATTCTATACAGAAATTTTTTTCCGCAGGAACGATTAGATATAATATTAGAAAGAATAAATCTAAATCTGTTCTTTTTTCCGTCCGCAGTATAAAAGAATTAAATAATGTTATTATTCCTCATTTTGATAAATATCCTCTTTTAACTCAAAAGAAGAATGATTTTATAAAATTTAAAGCAATAATAGATATTATTAATAAAAAAGAACACCTCACAAAAAAAGGATTAGAGAAAATTCTTTGTTTACGTCAGTTAAAAATTAACAATTTATCAGAAAGGATGGATAATTCTAATAAATTAATTACTAATGCTCCTGATTTAAATTGATTAGTTGGATTTATAGATGGAGACGGGTGTTTTTTTGTAAATTTACAAAAAAACAACCGTAATAAAACAGGATACGGAATATACTTAAAACTTCAAATAACTCAACATTTACGTGATGAAATCTTATTAAAGAGCTTAATAAAATTGTTAAATTGTGGAAGAATACAAAAAGAATCTAAAAGACCTGTAATACAATTCGTTGTAAGTAAACTTAAGGACATTAGTGAGAAAATTATACCTATTTTTAATAAGTATCCTTTACAAAGTAGTAAGAAACTAGATTACAATGATTTTTGTGAAATATTAAAATTAATGGAAAATAAGTCTCATTTAACTTTAGATGGTATGATTAAAATTAATAAAATTAAATTAAAAATGAATAAAAAAAGAAGAATATAACACAATATAATATTATCTCAAGGATATTATAGCTCAAGTGGTAGAGCAACTGTATGTGGCACAGTAGGTTCTCTGTTCAAGTCAGAGTATTATCCCTTTTTTTTAATAAGACATGAGTTCAATCGGTAGAGCGACTGCATGTGGCGCAGTAAGTTCCTTGTTCAAGTCAAGGTATCTTACCTCAAATCAGGATAGTTTAATAGGTTAAAACTTTAATTTCATGCATTAAAAATGAGAATTCGAATTTCTCTCCTGGTTATCCTATATATTTATTAGGATCACCAGCATATAATAAATATTTTAGGAGTTTATCATATATTAAATATAATGTTATTAATTTCTATTTTATCTTTACTATTTTCAAATGCCGTCACTTTAAGACGAGATATATCGATACTTTTTAATAGAATTGCTATTATAGCTTTATCTTATGCTATTTTGCATGATATAATAAGCTTATCTATTATAAGTAAAGGTATAGGTTTACACGGAGGTCTGCTTCATATAACAAATATAACACAAATTTTTCACATTTTTATTTTTTTTATTAGTATATTAATATTACAATTAACAAGTTTTTATCCTAGAAAAGTATGGGTACCAGAATATGCGTCATTAAAAGATCTATTATTTTACAGTTTTGTTTATTATAGAACAAAAATTATTAATAAAATGGGAGAACATTTAAAAATAATAGAGTATCCTTTAATATTGTTGTTTATAATAAGTGGGGCAATATTTTTAATGTCAACTAGTGATTTAGTTTCTATTTTTCTTTCAATAGAATTACAAAGTTATGGTTTATATTTAGTAAGTACTATATATAGAAATTCAGAACTATCTACCACAGGGGGATTAATTTATTTTTTATTAGGAGGTTTAAGTTCATGTTTTATCTTATTAGGTACAAGTTTATTATATGCAAATTCAGGAACTACTAATATGGATGGTTTGTATATAATCACTAGTATAAGTGATATTAATGACAATATTAACTTCTGATATAAACCTTATTATATAAATTTTTCTTTGCTTATATTTAGTGTAGGATTTTTATTCAAAATAGGTGCAGCACCATTTCATTTTTGATCTCCGGATGTTTATGATGCTATTCCTACAATAGTTACTACATTTGTGGCAATTATTGCTAAAATATCCATCCTTATCTTTTTCTTAGAATTGGTTTATTATACAAGTAATTATTTTTTTGAATCTGCTGAAGGTCCTAGTTGAACTTTTGGTTTGTTAATGAGTTCTTTATTTTCTTTAATAATTGGGACAGTTGTGGGTTTAACACAATTTAGAATCAAAAGATTGCTTGCATATAGTACTATTTCTCATTTAGGTTTCATATTATTAGCATTAAGCATTTCTAGTATAGAGTCCACTCAAGCCTTTATATTTTATTTAATGCAATATTCTATTAGTAATTTAAATGCATTTATTATATTAGTAACTATTGGGTTTTCTTTATATTATTATATTAATAATAAAGAAGACCGTGCCAGCTTTGAATTAGTAGATAAAAATAACTCTCCTATACAGTTAATTAGCCAATTAAAAGGATATTTTTACATAAATCCTTTACTATCCTTAAGTTTAGCTATTACTCTTTTTTCTTTCGCAGGTGTACCTCCTCTTGTAGGATTTTTTGCCAAACAGATGGTTTTAAGTGCTGCTTTAGATAGTGGTTATATTTTCTTATCTTTAGTAGCAATACTTACAAGTGTTATAGGAGCAGGATATTATTTAAATATAATTAAAGAGATTTTCTTTTATTCTTCTGATTATAAAATAAATCCTGCATTAGAAAACTTGAATATAGACGGAAGTGTTTATAGTACATACTTTAAACATAATGTTTTAGTTAGAACTTTTACATTTAAATATAAAAATATTATTATGTCTAGTCCTATGGCTATTACAATTTCTATAATAACTTTAATAGTTTTATTATTTATATTCATGAATAAAGAATGATTAAGTATGGGTACCATATTGGTACAAATTTTATTTAATTATTAAATGAGTAGTATAACTTTATTTATTTTATTTGTGTCCGTTATAGCATTGCTTTTTTTAGTTCTAAATTTAATATTTGCTCCTCATAATCCTTATCAGGAAAAATATAGTATATTTGAATGTGGTTTTCATAGTTTTTTAGGTCAAAATAGAACTCAATTTGGAGTAAAATTTTTTATTTTTGCTTTACTTTATTTATTATTAGATTTAGAAATTCTTTTAACTTATCCTCTAGCACTTAGCGGATATACGAATAATATTTATGGATTAATAATAACAGAAGGATTTGTAGGAATTATAACTTTAGGGTTTTTCTTTGAATTGGGAAAAAGTGCTTTAAAAATAGATAGTAGACAAGTATTAACTAATAATAAGTTTAAGTCTTATTTTACTACAGATTTTTTAGGTCATAGTAATTCATATAAATCTTCTTTATTAAAAAGCTCTCCTTTACAAAGTATATTTTTTGACAAAGATCTACTAAAAGTTTTTTTTAGAGCTAGCGCCTTAAAAGAACTTTTTAAAAAGATATCTCCATTATTTCCGAGTAAAATACAACATTATTTATTTATTATAACAATCTGTCTTTATTTCTTAAAATCTAATCTTTTACCTTTAATGTTTAATTTTTTCGCTGTATATCTAACAAGTAATATTTTATTTATTAAATATATGGTCTTTTACATCGGGTTTTTATTATCAAGTGTGGTTTTTTCTCTGTTTAATATCTTAAAATTCCCTGTTTTAGGCATAGCCGAAATAAAAGATCCTGAAGAACCACAAGATTTCTTTAAGAAAAACGGTTCTACCTGTTCAAAAGGAAACGATTCTTCAGAGAATGTTACAGAAGGAAGTTCATCTAAAAATTCTCGTGAAGAAAATTCTTATGATTCTGGGGGAGAAGGTTCTTCTAAAAATGCTTCTGGAAATGATTCTACATATAAACCTGTTATAACTTATGCTGATTATGAACCAGCATCTGATTCAGAGAAAGATAACAAACTTCTTCCTCAAGATGATGTAAAAAAAAAGGAGGTTAAGTTTGTAGACGATCGAGAGGATATTGATAGATTAATCTATAGTGACCAAGCAAATTTTAAAACTACATTAGATGTATTAACGAATCAAGAATTAGAAGAAGTATCCGAAAAAATAGATCAGTCTGTCTCAGAACATAGAAAAGCTAATGTTCCTGCATCTAAAAAACAAATAATAGATTTAGAAAAAAAAAAAG
>Ga0074044_10000309_pt1 | contig 49000 bp, 45 predicted proteins | sample BogForMeECP23OM1_FD_94443 | JGI IMG/M metagenome (GOLD analysis project Ga0074044, IMG submission 94443) | Bog forest soil microbial communities from Calvert Island, British Columbia, Canada - Bog Forest MetaG ECP23OM1 | ecosystem: Environmental > Terrestrial > Soil > Wetlands ...
ACAGGCGCCGGAGACGGCGGCGAAATGGTTCGCCGGGCGAGACGACCTCACGCTGGTCGCGGTCGACGCAACCGCGCTCGGCGTCGATCTCGTCTGGGAGCCGTCGCGCGGCGGCGCATTCTTTCCGCACCTCTATGCAGCGCTGCCGCTGAGCGCCGTCGTCTGGTCGCGCCCGCTGCCGCTGGATCCGGACGGCCGGCACGATTTCGGGAGCCTCGAGGCGTGAGGCTAGCCCAACTCGCCGAGCCTCTCGTCAAGCTTCTTCCGCCGGAAACCGCGCACCGCCTCGCCGTCTTCGGCATGAAGATCGCGCCGCCCGCGCCGGCCAGGCCGCGGGACCCGCGGCTCGTCGTCGCCGCTCTCGGACTGAAGTTTCCGAACCCTCTGGGTCTCGCCGCCGGATTCGACAAGAACGCCGAGGTTCCCGGCGCGATGCTGAGGCTCGGTTTCGGCTACGTCGAGGTCGGGACGCTGACGCCTCGTCCGCAGGCCGGCAACGCGCGGCCCCGACTCTTCCGCCTGCCTAAGGACGGCGCGGTCATCAACCGCTTCGGCTTCAACAACGAAGGCTACGAGAGAGCCCGGACCCGCCTCGAGCGGCGCCCCGCGGGCCTGATCGGAGTCAACGTCGGCGCCAACAAGGATGCGGCCGACCGCATCGCGGATTACGTGCTCGGCGTCAAAACCTTCGCCCCCTTCGCCGATTACGTCGCGATCAACATTTCTTCGCCAAACACCCCTGGCCTGCGCGACCTGCAGCGGCGCGATGCGCTCGACGAGCTTGTCGCCCGCGTCGCTGCGGCTCGCGATGAGACGGAGCCGCGCCAGCCGCTGGTCGTCAAGATCGCGCCCGATCTCGACGATCATGGGCTCGACGACATTGTCGCGGTCGCGCTCGCGCGGGGGATCGACGGCCTCATCGTGTCGAACACGACGGTTGCGCGGCCCGCCTCGCTGCGCTCTCCCCATCGCGGCGAGAGCGGCGGCCTGTCGGGCCGGCCGCTGTTCGAGCCTTCGACCCGGCTCTTGGCGCGGGCCTATCTCGCGTTCGGGGGCGCCATGCCGCTGATTGGCTGCGGCGGCGTCGAGGACGCCGCGACCGCGATCGCCAAGATCGAGGCGGGCGCAAGCCTTGTGCAGCTCTACACGAGCCTCGCGCTCAAGGGCATCCGCGTGATCGACGGCATCCTGAACGGCCTCGAGCGAGCGGTCGCGGAGCGCGGCGTCACAGGCATCGCGGCGCTTACGGGCGCGCGGGCAAGGGACTGGGGGTCGCGGCGCTAGCAAGGGCGTTCGCCCGGTCAGCGAGCAACGCCTGGGGCCGTCCAATCTTCGGCGTCTTCGCCGTGTTCATGCCCCGCCTTGTCCGCCCCGGCGACGTGGCGCGCGATCCTGTCCGGCCCCGGGATCGCGCGCTTGCGGTCGCGCAACAGTTCGGCCGCGCGCAGGTGCAGGGCCTGCTGGCGGCTCCTGAGCAGGTTCTCGTAGGCCGCGTCCCGGATCAACGCGTGCTTGAATCGGCAGGGGAGCATTCAAGGCCCGGCGAACGCCCCTTCGATTCGACCGAAGATCGTGCGGGTAATCCGCAACCGAAGCTGATCGCCTGTTCCTTTCGACTCTGGGTCGCCGGCCGCGTCCGGCGTCCGTTTGGCCGCAGCCATGTTCCCTGCCGACAGGCCGACTTTCCCTGATAAACAGGGAAAGAACAGGGAAAATCGCGCGTTTTCGATCCCGGCCGATCGAGAAAACACGTTGGAAGCCAATGGCTTGAGCAAGAATTCGCTGTGCGCGCCGTGCGCGCGGAACAGGAGCATAGCAGGGAAAGAATTCGCACTTATCAGGGAAAGAACAAGTGGGGGAGACGCGGAAACAGGGAAAGGCGGCCCTGACGGAAAACGCGCTATCGAGCGTCGCTTGAAGCCGCGGTGATGAAGCGCGACCGCCGCTCTCGGGCCGAAGCCGGCTGCGACATGGATTGTGACTGGCAGAAAGCAACTGCCGGATTTTTCGAAGCGAGCCTCATAGGAAGAAATAGGAAGAGCATCGGTCCCGCCGCCCTCTCGCCGCCAAGGAGTGAAGAGCCGCCATCGACTTTCCCGAAGTCGTCGATCGCGTCGGCCGCGACCGGCAATTTGTCCTGGTTGCCGGAAAGCGAATCAAGGCCGGGAGGGACATCCGGCGTTGCCCTACGGCTGGCGCCTGGCCTAAGCTTCGCTGCCGCCCCGGGAGGGGCTATTTCGGGAACAAGTTTCATGGCGGACAACCTTCAGGTTCTGCTCGATCATCGTCCCAGCGGAAACGTCTCGCCCACGAACTTCCGCATCGTCCAGGCGCCGGTCCCCGCGCCCGGGCCCGGACAGGCGCTGGTCAGGCACATGTTTCTGTCGCTCGATCCCTATATGCGCGGGCGGCTAAGCGATGCGAAATCCTACGCCAAACCCCAGGAGGTGGGGGAGGTCATGCAGGGAGGGACGGTCGGCCTCGTCGAGGCGTCCAACAACCCGCGCTTCAAGCCCGGAGACGCGGTCGTCGGCATGGGCGGCTGGCAGCGATACGCGCTCAGCGACGGAGGGGACCTGCGGGTGATCGACGCGAAGGCGATCCCGATCCAGGCCTATCTCGGCCCCGTCGGCATGCCTGGGGTCACGGCCTGGTACGGTCTCAACAAGATCATCGCGCCCAAGGCGGGAGAGACTGTGCTCGTCTCGGCCGCGACCGGGGCAGTCGGCTCCGTCGTCGGGCAGCTCGCGCGCACAGCCGGCGCACGCGCGGTCGGCATCGCCGGGGGCCCCGAGAAATGCGGTTATGCGGTCAATGAGCTCGGCTACGCCGCCTGCGTCGACCATAACTCGCCTCAGTTCGCGGCGCAGTTGAAGGCGGCGCTCCCGGACGGCGTCGACGGTCTATTTGAAAACGTCGGCGGCGAGCCGTTTCAGCAGACGCTGCGGCGCCTCAACGATTTCGCGCGCGTGGCGATTTGCGGCCTGATTGCGTCCTACGAGGGGGCGCCGACCGCGCTTCCTGACATGCGAATCTTCCTGGTCAAGCGCTTCAAGATGGAAGGGTTCATCGTGTCGGATCACATGAGCGTCTGGCCCCAGGCGCTCGGCGAACTCGCCGGTCATGTCGCCGGCGGCCGGCTGAAATGGCGGGAGACCATCCGCGAAGGGCTCGAGAACGCCCCGCAGGCGCTGGTCGACCTCCTGCATGGCGAAAATTTCGGCAAGATGCTGATCAAGCTGGTTGAGCCAAACTGTAGCGACGCGGTCATTTTGAGTTGCGCTTAAGCCGAGCCAGCAATACGCTGCGTTCATGAGGCGGAATCGCATCGCACGCTTTTTTCCCTGCTCGGGTCGGTGCGGCCGGGCTGGCCCGAACAGGCCTCTCGCGCTCGCGCCCCCGGGAGGCCGCGTCCACGCATGAAGCTCGGCGATTGGCTCAAACGCAACGGCGTCAGCCGTGTGGATTTCGCGCGCCGCATCGGGGTCTCTCCCGGAGCGGTGACGCTGATCTGCCGAGACGATGGCGCGTGGCTGTCGCGCGAGACCGCCGAGCGGATCGTGGCCGAGACGCAAGGCGCCGTCACCCCGAACGATTTCCTCCTCAACCTGCCGAAGGGTCGCAAAGGACACGACATGCACCACCCCGTCACCGCCGCCATCGAGGCTTTCGCGCGCGGCGAGGTCGTCGTCGTCACCGACGACGACGACCGCGAGAACGAGGGCGATATGATCGTCGCTGCGTCGATGTGCACGACCGAGAAGATGGCCTTCATCATCCGCAATGGCTGCGGCATCGTCTGCGCCCCGTTGACCGCCGACGACGCTCGCCGGCTGCATCTCCCCCCGATGGTGGCGACGAACGACGCGCCGCTCGGCACCGCGTTCACGGTCTCGGTCGACGTCAAGCACGGCATGACGACCGGCATCTCGGCGGAGCAGCGCTGCAACACGGTCCGGGCGCTCGCCAACGGCAACATCGGCTGGAGCGACTTCGTTCGGCCGGGCCACGTGTTCCCGCTCGTCGCCAAGGAAGGCGGCGTTCTGATGCGTTCGGGTCACACAGAAGCGGCGGTCGATCTCTGCAAGCTCGCCAATCTGTCGCCGGTCGCGGTGATCTGCGAGCTAGCCAACGACGACGGCACGGTGATGGTGGGGTCCCAGATCGAGGCTTTCGCCGACAAGCACAAGCTCAAGCGCATTTCCGTCGCCGATCTCATCGCCTACCGGCAAGCGCGCGAGAAGCTGGTCGAGCGCGTTGCGACGTTCCCCGTCAAAACGCCGATCGGCGAGCTTCAGGGCTACGCCTATCGCACCCCGTTCGATCCGGTCGCGCATTTCGCCTTCGTCCACGGCTCGATCGGCGACGGTCGCGCCATGCCCGCGAGGCTTCATCGCTGCGACATCGTCAGCGACATTTTTGGCAGCGGCCCGATTCCAAAGGTCTTGCAACGCTTCAAGGCCGAAGGGCGCGGCGCGCTCGTCTATTTGCGCGACGGATCGGCGGGCGTTCCGACAAACTTCGGCGGCGCGGAGCCGTCGGGCTCCGACGGCGCGCGCGCCACGCAATGGCGAGAGGTCGGCCTCGGAGCCCAGATTCTGCGCGACCTCGGCGTTTCATCCATCCGTTTGCGCACGGACAACCCGCGCACCTACGTCGGTCTCTCGGGCTTCGGCATCGAAATCGCTTCGGTAGAGCCGATCGACGGCTAAGCGGGGCCGGGGCTTCACCCTTCCATCAGGGTCGTCACATGCGCGGCGACGGAACGCGCGAGGGCCTCGAGATCGTACCCGCCTTCGAGGACCGAGACGATGCGGCCGCCGCAGCGCTTCTGCGCGATTTCCATCAACTTGCGGGTGACCCAAACGAAATCCGCTTCGACCAGATTGATGTTGCCGAGCGGATCCCGGCGATGCGCATCGAAACCGGCCGAGATGATGATCAAGTCGGGGGCGAAGTCGACGATGCGCGGCAGGATCGCGACCTCGATCGCCTCACGGAACGTATCGCCGGCGTCGCCAGCCCTGAGCGGCGCGTTGACGATCTGGTCGTGCGCGCCGCGCTCGCCCATAGACCCAGTCCCGGGATAGTGCGGCATTTCGTGGGTCGAGGCGTACATGACGCTCGGATCGTCCCAGAAAATGTCCTGTGTGCCGTTGCCGTGATGGACGTCGAAGTCCATGATCGCGACGCGCTCCGCCCCGTAAATCGACCGCGCGTGCCGCGCGGCGACTGCGACGTTGTTGAAGAAGCAGAAGCCCATGGGGGTTGCGAGTTCGGCGTGATGGCCAGGCGGCCGGGTGGCGACGAAAGCGTTTCTCACCTTGCGGGTCATCACCTCGTCCACGGCGAAGATGGCGCCGCCGGCCGAGCGCAGGGCAGCCTCGAACGTCCCGGGCGACATCGAGGTGTCCTGATCGATCACGGTGTGTCCCTGGGTCGGCGTCGCTGCCCGCAACGCTTCGATATAGTCGAGCGGGTGGACGCGCGCGATCCCCGAGATCTCGGCCCGCGGAGCGACGTCGCGGGCGAGCATCTGGAAAATTTCGCTTTCGAAGGCGCGCTCGACCGCGCGCAACCGGTCTGGCTGTTCGGGATGTCCTTCGCCCATGTCATGCGCCAGGCACGCAGGGTGACTGATGAGCAGCGTGGTCACTGTATGGAGTCCTGCTTGGCGAAACGCGTTACCCCCCGCAGACGCAAGTCTTGCCCCGACGGCCGGGAAAGTCCACAGCCGCAACCGATCATGGCGGGACGGGTTCGGGTTTGCATGTCAATCGTTTCGCTTCAGCCTCCGCCTCCGGATAGAGACTGGGGAACTCGCTAAAGACGCGGACCATCACATAGCCCTCGCGGGCCGACGCGGCAACGCGCAAATCACGCGAAGGAGATTCTTCGTCATCGTGTGCGGCGAGCGCGCGCACTTCCTGCGGCGTCCCGAGCACGGCATCGACGACGCCATGGGTCGCGGCCTTGTCGGACAGCGCGTAGAACACGAGGCCTCGGCGCGTATGAAACGAGATCGAGGAGAAGGAGCGTCCAGCGGGCGCTTGGACGCGGATGGGACCCGATGCGAGGTCGTACCGGCAGAAGGCCATCGCCACTGCAGGGTCGGCGTATGGGAACATCCTTTCCGCCGGGCCCGCGCGCGGCAGCAAGACTGTCTCATTGAGTGCGCCGAGCGGAGCGAGCCGGGCGAAGGCGTCCTGGCTCGCCACGTAAGGCGCGAGGAGCATGACGATGAAATGGACCAGCGCGGCGAGGATGGCGGTCGCAGCGAGATAGGCGGCCGCTTCGTCGCTTCGAAGTCGCTCCGTCATCCGCAGCCGACCCTCGTCACCCGCGGCGCCGTCGACCTGTCGATCGCGCCGGCGGTGGCGCCTAGAGGAGAGTCGTAAAGGCGCAATGCGAGCGCAAACGGCCTCCCTCTCCCGATTGGCAGCCAGTTGCCGGGCCGAACGTCGGCGGCGACCGTGATGGTGAAGTCGCCGTTGCCGGCGCGCAGAATCTCCGACGAGCGGAAGCCGTAACGTCGCGCCGGGTTGTCGATAGCCCAGCCATCCTGATCGATCAGGCTCAGCGTCCAGTAGCGCGCGGCCGGCACGCGCGGACCGACGTTGTAGACGCAGCGCGCGTCGAGCGCTCGGCCTTCATCGTCGACCCTGGCGACCAATTGCAGTCCCTCGCCGACAGCCAGAGGAATTTCGCCGGTGCGCTCGAGCCGGGCCAGCGTGTATGGGTCGGCGTCCGTCGAGCCGGCGTGGGGCTCGAGTTCCCAGGAACCGAGCCCGACGCGGTCAAACGGACTGAGGCGCGAGAGCGCATACGCGCTTGCGAGCAGACCTAGGGCGAGGCCGAGCGCGCACACAAGCAGGACTCTGACAAAGGTCGCCACGGGACGCCCCTCCGGATGAGGCCGCCGATGAACGTGAGGTCGAGGCCGGAAGTCAAGCGTCGCTCAAGGGGAGATGAAGGTCCCCCGCATTTGTGCGACGCCGCTCGGGCTCGCGACGGGTTCGGCTTGCGGCGAGGCAGACGTCCGGCCGCCCAACGCCTCGCGGGCCAGATCGCCGATATCGAAGATCGCCCTCGTCGCGCGCGGCGATAGTCCGATTGGCGGCGGCGAAGCCTCGACGGAAGGTTGCGCCGCCTTCGCGGACGCGGACGGTTGACTGGGCGCTGGAGGCGGCGCGGCGACGCCGAACGGGGGCTTTGCCTCGAGGCCCTGGTGGGCGAAGACCATGATTTCGCGCCAGGTCATCGCCGGCAATATGCCGCCTGTCAGGTTCTCCATCGGCGCGTTGTCGTCGTTGCCGAACCAGACGCTGCCGACCAGATTTCCGGTGAAGGCGTTGAACCATGCATTGGTCGAGTTGTTGGTCGTGCCCGTCTTGCCCGAGATGGCAAGGCCAGGAATCTGGGCGGCGCGGCCGGTGCCTTCGGTCACGACATGGGTCATGATATTGTTCATTTCGGCGACCTTGTCGGCCGGGAGCACGCGCACCGGCGGCCCGCTGTCCCTCTCGTGCGAGTAGATCAGCTCGCCGTTCGAGTTGCGCACTTCGATCGCCGCGCAAGGCGAGACGCGCACGCCGCCGCTCGCAAGCGTCGCATTGGCGGCGACCATGTCGATCATCTTGACCTCGTCCGCCCCGACCGGCAGGGAGACGGTGTCGACAAGCGGCGTCGTCACGCCCATCGCGCGCGCTGTCGCGACGATCTTGGACCGCCCGAGCGCGGCGATCTTGGCGAGGTGATAGCTCTGCTTCGAAGGCCAGTAGACTTCGCCGATCTTGACCGACATGCGGATCGCCGCAGTGTTGAGCGATTCCGCCAGCGCCCTGTACAGGGGCATGATTCCTCCTCTCTCGCCATGATAATTGTGCACGCAATAGTCGCCGATGCAGATGCCCGACGCGTCGACTGGGGTGTCGGCATGGTATTTTCCGGTCAAGAGAGCGGTCATGTAGACGAAAATCTTGAATGACGAGCCGGGCTGGCGCGCCGCGTCCGTCGCGCGATTGAACTGGCTGGCCCCGTAGTCGCGCCCGCCGACCATCGCCCGCACGAGTCCGTCGGTCGTTGCGACGACCGCCGCCGCCTGATGAGCGCGATAGGCCGGCGCCTTGTCGCGCAACATTGTCTCGATGACCGTCTCGGTCTTGGTCTGCAGCCCTTCGTCCAGGCCGGTTCGCACGGTCAGGGTGCGATCGTCGCCGAGCTTGCCGGCGGCGGCGAGCGCCCTGACCTCGGAATAGGCGAAGTCGAGGTACCAGTCCGGGCTGTCGTGCGGGGTTTGGTCGATCGGGGTGGCGGGGTTGCGGCGGGCGGCGTAGACCTGCCCCTCGGTCATGAATCCGGCGTCGACGAGGTTGCTCAAAACGTCGTTGGCCCGCGCCCGCGCCGCCGCCAGGTTGACCAGGGGCGAATACTTCGTCGGCGCCTTGAACAGGCCGGCGAGCATCGCCGCCTCCGCGAGATTGATGTCGCGCGCGGATTTCCCGAAATAAGTCTGGGCGGCCGCCTGAACGCCGAAGGCGCCGCCGCCCATATACGCCCGGTCGAGATAGAGCTTGAGAATCTCCTTCTTCGTCAGATGGTTCTCGAGCCACAGCGCGAGATAGGCTTCCTTGATCTTGCGCTCTATCGAGCGCTCATTGGTGAGGAAGAGGTTCTTTGCCAGTTGCTGGGTGATCGACGACCCCCCCTGGACGACGCCGGAGGCCTTGGCGTCGACGGTCAGCGCGCGGATGGTGCCGACGACGTCGATGCCGAAGTGACTGTAGAAGCGGCGATCCTCGGTCCCCAGCACCGCCTTGACGAAATAGTCCGGCAACTCATCGAACGGCACGGCGTCGTCGTGCTTGATGCCGCGCTTGCCAACCTCAACGCCGTAGCGATCCTGAAAGGTCACCGCAAGGTCGCCACGCTTCAGCCAATCGTCGTTCGCCGTCTCCTGAAACGCCGGAATGGCCAGGGTGAGCACGACGAGGAGACCGGCGAGCCCGAGCGTCAGCGCTTCACATCCGAGTTCGACGAGGACGCGGGGCGCGCCGGAGAGATGCAGCCGATCGGAGGCGGCGTCCAAAGCTCGCAGGATGCTGTACACCCTCTGGCGCGCGTTGAACATCGATGAATCGACGAAGGCGTCGAAAGCGAGCAGGGCCCGCGACGCCATGGCCAGCAGCCTCGTGATCCGCGAGTTCGCCACGAATGCCTCGATTGCGGCTACGCGCGAGCGGCATCGCCCGGGCGGAGAAAGCACTTAACATAGGTCTTGACCAGAGCGTGGCCTAGAGATGCGACTTTTCGGCGCCGTCTGGGCCTCGCAGACCATGCAAAAGCCGCGAAGGCAGGGATTCTGTATCCAAGCAGCAGAGCTCGAGCCGGCAGGAATGACCATCAAGGACGCGGTGGCGGCTCCGTTTTGGCGGGTAAAGACGCTGGACGAGATGAGTCGGGAGGAGTGGGAGAGCCTGTGCGACGGCTGCGCCCGCTGCTGTCTCGTCAAGCTCGAGGACGAAGACACCGGCGACATCCACTTCACCGATATCGGCTGCAGGCTGCTCGACGCCAAAACGTGCCGCTGCCGCGATTACGAGCGACGCAATCGTCGGGTCCCCGACTGCGTCAAGCTGACGCCGGCCGCGGTTCGCGCGCTGACCTGGCTGCCGATCACCTGCGCCTATCGGCTCGTCGCCGAAGGCAAGGATCTTCCCGACTGGCATCCTCTTGTCTCCGGCTCGGCCGACAGCGTTCACGACGCCCGCGTTTCGGTGCGCGGGCGCGTCGTTGCCGGCGAGGACGATCTCGCGCAGGAGCTCTGGCCGGACCGGATCGTCAAATGGCCGAACCGGCCGCCGCGGAAGAAGGGGTAGGCCATCCAGCGCGCGTTCAAGCTTGCCGAAGTCGGTTGGGGCGCCATCCGTCCGAACTCAGGCCGCTGCGCTCGGCCGGGCCCGCAATGCCTCATGCCATCGGCTGAGATTGACGAGCTCCGGCGGGATGGCGATGCGGGCGGGCCTAGTGAAGTCGAGCGCGATAAGCCCGGTAATGTCGGCGACGGTGAAACGGCCACCCGCAACGAACGGGCGGTCGCCCAAGACGTCGTCGAAAATCGTCATGTTGCGCAGCGCCCGAGGGCGATTGGCCGCCGCCCAATCGGCGATCTGCGGCTCCTCGAGCTTCGCCATATGCGGGTGCGTGTGGCGGAAAACCTGGGCGATCGGCAGCAGGAGATGCCACTCGACGCGCCGCTGCCACATCTCAACCGTCGCGCGCTCGAGCGGCGTCGCGCCGAACATGTTCGGCTCGGGATAAAGTTCTTCGATATAGCGGCATATCGCAATCGATTCGCCGATCACCGTGCCGTCGTCGAGTTCAAGGGCCGGGATCACCTGGAAGAGATTGACCGCCGAGAACTCCGCCGTCTTGTGCTCGAGTTTGGCGAGATCCACCTCGATCCGCGGGATCGACAGGCCCTTCTCGGCCAGGAAAATGCGCACGCGGCGCGGGTTCGGCGCGGAATTGGAATTGTAGAGCTTCAATCATCCCTCCCAGTGCTCGACCTCCAACGTTAATCAATTCCTCGGTGAAAATCCTCAGGCCGCATGACTCTTCGTCAGGCCTCGTTAAACATTTGGAGAGCATATCGGCGCGTGTTGCGTTGCGTGCCGGGCGGATCATGAGCGAGCTGAGGGCGCAGGAGGGGGCCGCCGGGCCGAGCGATCCGGACGTCGCCGTGCGCCGGCGCAGGATGGCGCGCGAACTCCGCCGCGCGCGCCAGGCCCTGATCGGGCGGGACCCGATTCCGACCCATTCGGCCGCGATGGTGCGGTTGTTCGCGGAGATAAACCGCAGCGCCGCGCCGATGCTGGGCCTCGTCGCGCTGGGCCTCTGCGGCGTTGTGCTGGCCTGGATCGGGGCGGGGGCGCTGGCGATCTGGTCGGCCTTCATCGTCTGCGCGATCGCCCTCGTCTACGCGCTGCCGATCGCCTTTCTCGAAAGCGTCGACGCGGAGAAGGCGGCGGGCGCGTGGCGGCGCAAGTTCGTGCTCGCGACCGCGTTCTGCGGCTCAGCCTGGGCCTATCTCGTCGTCGCTCTCCTGCGGACCGGCGAGCCGAATGCTCAGGCCTTCGCCGTTCTGGTCATGCTGCTCGTATCGACGGTGATGTCGCTGTTGGCCGCGGCGATTCCGGCGGCCTTCGTCGCGGGCATGCTGCCGACGATCGTCGGCGTGATCATGCTTTACGCTCCGCGCCTGCAGGGCGCGGCGGCGCCGGCGGCGGCGCTGGCGATCGGCGTCATCGGCTATTTCCTGGTCGTCGTACAGCGCCTGCATGCCTCGAACGCGCGCAACATCTCGTTCCAGGCGGAGAAGGATTCGCTGATCGCCGAGCTCGAGCAGGCGCGGCTGAACTCCGACGAGGCGCGCCGCAGAGCGGAAAGCGCCAACCTCGCCAAATCGCGATTTCTCGCCACGATGAGCCACGAGCTCCGCACCCCACTAAACGCCATCCTCGGCTTCTCGGAGGTGATGAATGGCGAACTGTTCGGTCCGCACAGCGTCCCGGCCTACAAGGAATATTCCAACGACATCCATGCGAGCGGCCAGCATCTCCTGATGCTCATCAACGAGATCCTCGATCTTTCGCGAGTCGAAGCCGGCCGTTACGAACTGAAGGAAGAGCCTGTGTCGCTGCCGGCGGTGGTCGAGGAGTGCTGCCGGCTCCTATCGATGCGGGCGAAGAGCCGCAGCCTGACCCTCACTCACGCGCTCGAACCCGATCTGCCGCGCATCTGGGCCGACGAGCGCGCCGTGCGGCAGGTGACGCTGAACCTGCTCACCAACGCGATCAAATTCACACCTCAGGGCGGCTCGATCGTCGTCAAGGTCGGTTGGACCGGCGCCGGCGGCCAATACCTCTCGATCAAGGATACGGGGCCCGGCATCCCGCCGGAGGAGATCCCGGTCGTTCTCTCCTCATTCGGCCGCGGCTCGCTCGCCCACAAGAACGCGGAAGAGGGAACGGGACTGGGCCTGCCGATCGTCAAGGGCCTCGTCGAACTGCACGGCGGACAGTTTCGTCTGATCTCAAAGCTTCGTCAGGGCACGGAAGCCGTGGTGATCTTCCCGCCGGAGCGGGCGATGGACGCGCTGCCGGCGGTCGCGCCCGAAGCACCGCGGGAGGTTGAGGAGCGGCGCATTCTGCGCCTCGGGCGAAAACGACGCGATTCCGCGCGGGCGGCGTAGAGTCACATGGAAGCCTTTTCGCCGAAGCCCGCCGCCTCGATGGCGAGATGCGTCTTGTTCTGAAAGCTCGCGTCCTGACCCTCGACCAGAAGCGGCGCCGCGTCCGCGACCGCGCGGCAAACCGCCTCGACCCAGCCCATCTCGGATTTCGCGAAATCGCTCAGGACGAAATTGTGCACGAGCGCCTTGTCGCCGGGATGGCCGATGCCGAGACGCACGCGCCGGTAGTCGTTACCGATATGAGCGCTGATCGAACGCAGGCCGTTGTGGCCGGCGTTTCCGCCGCCGATCTTGACCCTGACCTTCGCCGGCGCAAGGTCGAGTTCGTCGTGGATGACGACGAGCGCGCCCGCGTCGAGCTTGTGGAAGCGCAGCGCCTCGCCGACGCTGCGGCCGGATTCGTTCACGAAGGTCTGCGGGGCGAGCAGCATGACGCGCTTGCCGCCGATCACGCCGTCCGCCGCAAGCCCCGAAAACCGCGCCCGAAACGGGCCAAAGCGATGCGCCTGAGCGATCGCCTCGAGCGCCATGAAGCCGATGTTGTGGCGGTTGCGCGCGTAGCGCGCGCCCGGATTGCCGAGTCCCGCGATGACGAGCATGAGGCCACCGATCGATCGCGCGGGCGACGAACCCTCTCCCGCCGGGCCGGGAGAGGACGTTCCGCCTTACTTCTTGGCGGCGGGCTTGGCCGCGGCGGCGGGCGCGGCGGCCTTGGCTTCGGCCTTGGCCGGCGCGGCGGCGGCGGCCGGCGCAGCGGCGGCGGGGGCCGCGGCCGCCGCGGCAGGCTCTTCCGCCATTACGGTCGGCGGGACGATGGTCACCACCGTGAGGTCCGTCTTGGCGGGAACCGGCCTGCAGCCTTCCGGCAGCTTGAGGTTCGAGACATGCACCGAATCGACGAAGTCGAGGCCGGTGAGGTCGATCGTGATCGACTCGGGTATGTTGTCCGCGGGAGCGAACACCTCGACCGTGTGCAGCACGAGGTTGACCGTTCCGCCCTTCTTCAGGCCGGGCGAGGCTTCACGGTTTTCGACATGCACCGGGACGCCGATGCGCACGCGCGAGCCCGGGGTCAGCCGCAGAAAGTCGACGTGCACCGGCCAGTCGGTGACGACGTCGAGCTGGTAGTCGCGCGGGAGCACGCGCTCCCTGCGGCCGTCCACGTCGAGTTCGAAGATGGTCGTCAGGAAGTGGCCTGCGTAGATGAGCTTGTTGACGTCCCTGAAGTCGACCGAGATCGGTTCGGGCTTCATGCCGCCGCCATAGATGACGGCGGGAACGCGGCCTTCGCGACGAACGGAGCGGGCGGCCCCCTTGCCTGTCCCGCTGCGCGTCACGGCCGGGAGTTGCTTGATCGCTGCCATGATGATGTCCTTAGTTGATCGCGCCTCTGCCTCCAGGGGTGTCGGTGACGGCGCGAAGGGCAGGCTTATAGGAGAGGAGCGCCGGCGGGGCAAGCGCCGGCGGGCGAGTTCGCGCGAGGCATCACCCGAGCCGTTCGACCACCTGACCGGCTTTTAGCGCAGATTTAGCGCCGGGCCTCAGATTCCCCAGAGGGTTGCGACCCCGTTTACGGTCTTGCGCCTCTTGGGATCGCCGACCCGTCCGGGCGCCTTGGGCGGCGGCCGAATTCCCTGCTCGCAGCGAAAAAGCAGGGAATTTCTCGCGATTCGGGCAAAAGTGACCAGGAAAAAATAAAGGATTTTAGGCGCTTGCGGAGAAATTCCCTGCGCGCGGGAGCAGGGAATTTTTTCACGTTGAGCAGGGAAGTAGCAGGGATTCAGCAGGGAACGAGATGGAGTGCATTCTGACTGTGTCCTTGGCGCGGCTAACCGAGCGACAGCCATTATACAAAACAAAAATGATATTTACCGCTCCAAACTCGTGGCGCGCGCGTCTCAAGTTCGATTGGGCCCGGCGAGAAAGCAGACAGTCGCTCTCGCCCCACCGTCGTCTTTCGTCCTCGAATGAGGGATCGGAATGCCGGTGCGCCGCGTTTCGGCGAAGCCCGCCCGGCTGAACGCGGCGTGTCAGTTCTTTCCTCGAGGCATTCGGGCCATTTTGCGGACCGATCCTAGTCGAACCGCGGTAGTTGGGCCTCAATGATCAGTAAGCGCTATGGCGGCCGATCAGACGGAGCGGGGCGCCGACGGGTCCAAGCCCGCTCCCGCGGGCACGGAATCTCCCCACCTCCGCCCTGGAGAACGCGAGCAGGCGGCGAGCCATTCCCCCTTGCGCGCGCTGGTCATTCATGAGCTGCTGCGCGAGGAAGGCGAATTCGAATTGCGCCGGCCGCCGGCCGCGCTGTTGTGGTCCGGTCTGGCGGCCGGACTGTCGATGGGCTTTTCCTTTCTCGCTTTGGCGCTGCTGCGGGCCTACCTCCCCGACGAGCCCTGGCGGCGCGTGCTGGCGAGCCGGCTATTGCGTCGGCTTCGCCATCACAATTCTCGGCAAGCAGTAGCTGTTCACCGAGACGGCAAGGCGGCTGGGCGGAGCGACGCCTGAAGTCGGTTTCGGTCCAGTCAAGCGGATTGCGTAGGAGATCGGATACGCCAGCCAGCCGCAAACCGCCTTCAGGGCGAAGCCCGCGCCGGCATGGCGTGTTGCGACGGGATCGAACCGCGTCTCCGCGATCGCGCCATGGGGCGCGTCTCCTTCCCCTTGTGGGTCGAGAGCACGGTAGAAGCATCGCGGAGCCCTGGGGGCAAAACCGCCAACCGGACGCGCCAAGCGAGCCATCACATGCAACCCTGGCGCCGGAGAGGATGAAACTGGGCGCTCTGCACCCCGAGGGACAGACAGACACACAGTGCGACTGCCGGGGCCCTCGACGAGGCCTTCATCCATTCCTCGATCCGACCGCAAGAGGAGAGCCGGCCTTTCAGCGCGCCGAAGCGGCCTCGGGATCAGTCCATTTCAACGGCGTCTCGTCGACCGCGCGCGCGGCGGACAAATTGTCGCCGAATTTTGGCCAATTGGAGATAAACCGGCCAAGGCCATAATACGCCTCGCTACCCCTCAGCGCGTAGCCTACGGGATAAGGCGAAGGACCTCCGGTGGGGCACGGGACGCGAGCCGCAAGTCAATACTCGCAGCTTGGGCAACACAGCCTCAGCCGCTGCTAGCCAACTCGTTAGGACGCCGTCTTGTTGGACTTCGCTACGCACTTCAGCTTGCTTCATGAACCACTCTGTTAAGCCGTCCCAATCGGCCCAACTTCCACCCTTATGAAGCGTCCACCCCAATTCGTTCAGTGTATAGTCCGATTTCACGGCGTTCATTCCCACGGAAGTTGTGCACAAATTACGTTGATCCTCGGTTCCCCCTCTTGCTACAGGTACGATGTGGTCGACGGTCGGAAATAGTTCATAGTAAGATGGGTTGCACGATCCCAGAGTCGGGTGAGAGTAATGTGGAATCTGCCTCGGAAATATCGCCGATATCAATAACAAAGTGCCGGGAAAAATCAACCGTCGACCCGTGTATCTGTCAATGAACCCGTCGCGATAAAAAATAGTCAATCGTTCCACATCGTCAATTTCGTGCCTATTTTTCTTTTCCTTTTTTAGTGACAGCTGGGATGAAGTATTCATCAGAAATGACTTACTCAACAACTCAGCTCCCTTGTCCATTCTACCGACTGAGAGCGCATCGCAGACGCGAGCTATGGCTTCGTGCTTCATTTCGTGACTCGTTCTACGTACCCTGCGCGGATGGCTGGCAAGCTGCCGTATCGCCCAATTCTAAAGTTCCGGCCCGTCAACGCAAGATCTCAATTCGCCCCAACGCTTTTCGAGGGCCAAGTCCGAACCAGAAGACCTGGCCGTTAGCTCCGACTTTACGAAGGTGTGAGACCTATGTCGGACGACAGCAAGCTTGTGCGCCACATAAAAGCCTGACCTCCTTCAGCGCACGACCGAGGGCACCCCGCAAGGTGGCGTCGTCTCGCCTCTGCTCGCAAACATCTACCTGCATGTGCTGGATGAATGGTTCGAGCGGGACGTGCGCGTGCGCCTCAAAGGGAACAGCATCCTCGTACGGTACGCCGATGACAGTGTGATGGCATTCGAGAATCTCGACGACGCCAAGCGGGTCATGGACGTGCTGGGAAAGCGGCTTGCACGGTACGGGCTCACGCTTCACCCGGCCAAGACGCACCTCGTCGACTTTCGCTTTCATCGGCCGGGGGGCGTATGCCACCCGGATACGGACAGCGCCACGTTCAACTTCCTCGGTTTGAAAACTTTTGACCGCATCAGAATGGGCGTGCCCTTGAAAAGGCCAGACGGAATGCGCCCGCGCCTTTTGAGGCCCTGGATCATCTGGTGCGAGCCTATTTCGATTTTGCGCGGCGGTTTCCCGTGCGCTATCGATTCCTGCTCGAGGTCAGCCGCGAGGGTTTTACGGGACAGGCATCCTGCACGGTGGAGGAAGCAGTGAGTGGCCATCTTTGGCAGACGACTCGGCACCGCGATGGAACGTGGCAAAGGCATTTTTTGCCACTACAGAAAGTGGTCAAAGGTGGTCCGCCCAATGCGACGATCACCCGCGAACCGTCGGGCGCCTGGACGGCCGACCCCGGACCGCTCCGCTGCCCGCGCTGCCACGGCGCCCTGCACCGGACGGACGCCGGCTTCGACTGCGACGCCGAAGGGTGCGGCACGAGCCTCCCCGTTCGCGACGGCGTGCTCGTCGTCCGCGACACCACGACCGGCGACAACAAGATCGCGGCCGACTTTTACAACAGCAAGCTCTGGCCGAAATTCCGGTTCTGGGAGCGTTTCTTCTGGGTCTGCAACGGCGGCGAGAGGCGGTCGCGCGACGTGATCCTGCGGCGCCTGCCGAAGTCCCCCGGCCTCTGCCTGCTCGACGTCGCCATAGGCGACGGCGCCTACACGAGCTGGCTCCCCGAGGACTGGTCGATCGTCGGCCTCGACGTCTCCACGGTCCAGATCGCCTCCTGCCAGCGCCACAACCCCGGCCACGACCTCCGGCTCATCCTGGGCGAGGCCGAGGAACTGCCCTTTCGCGACCGGGAGTTCGACGCCGTGTTGAGCATCGGCGGGTTCAACCACTTCAAGGACCCCGAGGTGGCGCTCCGCGAGATGGCCCGGGTCGCGAAGCCCGGCGCCCCCGTGGTCATCTCCGACGAGCTGCCCGACCTCACCGACCGCATGATCGGCCACCGGCTGGGCTTCCCCGGGTTCGACCGCTGGGTCGTCTCCAAGCTCATGCACCTGGGCGACGACTTCACCGACCTGGTCGAGCGCCACCGGCACATCGACATCGCCGAGATCGGCCGCCGCGTCCTGAACGACAGCCGCTACGAGGTCATCTGGCACGGCGGGGGCTACCTGATGCTCGGCAACGCCCCCTGAAAAGTCGGTCCGTACCGCATCGGACGCTCCGAGCGCCGGCACCCGCCGGCACTTCCACCCCAGGGCGAGCGCAGGAATCGCCAGGGTCTCGGAAAGTGAGTGGCGCGGAACGATTTTAAACTCCATACGCCTTCAAAAACACCTCGACCCCGGCGTTCACCGCCGCCTCGATCTCCTCCGGCTTCACGCTGTCCACCACGCCGAACAGCAGGCGCTTGTAGACATAGCTCTGGCAGAGATCCATGAGCTGCCAGGCGGCGCGTTCGGGATCGGGGACTTTGAGCGCGCCGGCCCTTTCGAGCACGCTGAGTTCGTCGGCGAGACGGGTCGCGCCATAGAGCGGCCCGGATTCGTAGAAGGTGCGGCCGACGTTGGGGAATTTCTCTGCCGCCGCAACGACGACGCGGGCGAGCGCCAGCGTGGCCGGCTCGGTCATCCGCCCTATCAGCCGAACGCCGAAGTCGGTCAGCATCTCCTTGACGTCGCCCTCGCGCTTGAACCTGCAGAGCCGCTCGGCGGCCTGGGCGTATTCGGCGCGGATGATCGCCACGAACAGCTCGTCCTTGGAATTGAAATAGGCGTAGAGCGTGCCCTTGGAGACGCCGGCCGATCGGGCGACGTCGTTCATGCTCGCCCCGTCGAAGCCGGCGGCGAGGAACACCGTGCGGGCGCCGTCCATGATCTGGCGCCGCTTGGCGCCGCCGTCATGCCGGCCGTTAACTTCGCTTTCGAAAGTGTCCGCTTCCATGCCCTTGAGCCCTGTTGAACTCGTCCTAGCTCTGACCGAACGGTTCGGTTCGATTTTTGTTGCTTTAAACCGCGCGGTGGGCTATGTCAACAAAAATGACCGAACCGTTCGGTTCGACCAGGGTTTCAAGGGTAGAAAGTATGGCCGACGATCACGCCGCTGCCGCGCCCGCGACCGAGTCGCGCGCCGTCGCCGCCGCGCCGGTCGGGCATGGCGTCCCTGTTCCTGCGGCGGGCGCCGGATTTCCGGCGCATCCTCGCCCGGGCGGCGGCGCTCCCGCGGTTCAGCCGACGCCCAAACGCTCCCGCGGCCTCAGGCGGTTCATCGTTCCCATCGTCCTCCTTGCCGGGCTCGGCTACGGCGGCAAGATGGCATACGACTATTTCGTCGTGGGGCGCTTCCTCGTCAGCACCGACGACGCCTATGTGGGGGCCTCGACCGCGATCATCGCCGCCAAGGCGACCGGACATCTCACCCAGGTCCCGGTGGTCGACAACCAGGTCGTTCATCAGGGCGATCTCCTCGCGCTGATCGATGACGGCGACTATCGGAACGCCGTCGACGCGGCTCAGGCGCGCATCGATACTCAGGACGCGACCATTGCCCGCTTCGGTCGCCAGATCGACGCGCAGGCGGCGGTCATTTCCCAGGCCGAGGCCCAGGTCGAAGCATCGAAGGCGCAGCTCAAGAGCGCCGAGGCCGACGTCGAGCGCTCGTCGCTCGAATACGACCGTTCGTTCAAGCTCGCGCAGACCAATTTCGGCTCGCAGCAGCGGCTCGAGCAGGCGACCGCGGACCGAGACAAGATGAGCGCCACGCTCGCCTCCGCCAAGGCGACCGCCGCCTCGACCGCCGCCGCGCTCGAGGGCGCCAAGGCCAATCTCGACGTGCTCAAGGCCCAGCGCGACGAAGCGACGCGCCAGCGGGCCGAACTCGTGACCGTGCTCGCCAAGGCCAGGCGCGATCTTTCCTTCACCCGCGTCGTCGCGCCGTTCGACGGCGTCGTCGGCAACAAGCCGGCCGAGGTCGGGAACTTCGTCCAGCCAGGCACGCGGCTGATGGCGCTGGTGCCGCTGGACGCCTCTTACGTCGACGCCAATTTCAAGGAAACGCAGCTCGTCGACATCAAGCCGGGGCAGAAGGTCGACGTCGCGATCGACGCGCTCGGCGGCAAGGTGATCGAGGGCGTGGTGTCGTCGATCTCGCCCGCCTCGGGGGCGCAGTTCTCGCTGCTGCCGCCCGACAACGCGACCGGCAATTTCACCAAGGTCGTCCAGCGCGTGGCGGTCCGCGTCACCTTCCCCGATGAGGTCTTGAAGGAGGTTCCGCTGAGGCCCGGACTCTCGGTCGTGGCGACCGTCCACACCCGCGATCCCGACGCGCCGAGGCCGACGCTGCTTGGCGCGCTCGGGCTCGAGGCGCTCGCAACCAAAACCGCCAAGCCATGAACGAAGCGGTCGCGCTCCGGCCGCAAGCCCAGGCGCTCGCCTCGGCGCGCCCCGTCGGCCCGCCGGGCTTCGCCGTCCCACATTTCTCGATCAAGCGGCTCGCGGCCTTCATCTTCATGGTGTTCGGGATGTTCATGGCCATCCTGGACATCCAGGTCGTCTCGGCGTCGCTGTCGCAGATCCAGGCCGGGCTTTCCGCCTCGTCGGACGAGGTCACCTGGGTCCAGACGAGCTATCTCATCGCCGAAGTGATCATGATCCCGCTGTCGGGCTTCCTGTCGCGGGTCGTGTCGACGCGCGTCATCTTCACGATTTCGGCCGGCGGCTTCACGCTGATGAGCTTCATGTGCGCCCAGGCGACGACCATCAACGAGATGATCGTCTGGCGCGCGCTTCAGGGCTTCATCGGCGGCGGCATGATTCCGACCGTGTTCGCTTCGGCCTTCACCATCTTCCCGCGCTCGAAGCAGCCGTTCATCGCGCCGATCATCGGGCTCGTCGCCACCCTCGCCCCGACCATCGGGCCGACGGTCGGCGGCTATCTGACCGACTGGTTCTCCTGGCACTGGCTGTTCCTGGTCAATCTGGGTCCGGGGATCATCGTCACCCTCGCTGCGTGGCTGTTGATCGACTTCGACGAACCCGACTATTCACTCTTGACCCATTTCGACTATCTCGGCCTCGTTTCGATGGCGTGTTTCCTCGGGGGGATGGAATACGCGCTCGAGGAGGGGCCGTCGAAGGATTGGTTTGAGAGCCAGCCCGTGACGATCGCGATCCTCGCCTCCGCGGTCAGCGGCGTCGTCTTCTTCTGGCGCGTGCTGACCGCCCGCCAGCCCATCGTCGATCTTTCCGCCTTCCGTGACCGCAACTTCTGGACCGGCTCGACGTTCGCCTTCGTGCTCGGCATCGGGCTCTACGGCCTCACCTACATCTACCCCGTCTATCTCGCGGTGGTGCGCGGCTACTCGTCGTTGATGATCGGCGAGACGATGTTCGTAACCGGCGTCTGCATGTTCCTGACCGCGCCGGTCGCCGGGCGCCTCATGACCCGGGTCGACCCGCGCCTGATGATCGCGACCGGCTTCGTCGGCTTTGCGATCGGCACCTGGCAGGCGTCCTTCATCACCGTCGACTGGGACTTCTGGGAGCTCCTGTGGCCGCAGATCTTCCGCGGCGTGTCGCTGATGCTGTGCATGGTGCCGATCAACAATCTGGCGCTCGGCACCATGCCGCCGCAGAAAATCAAGAACGCCTCCGGCCTTTTCAATCTCATGCGCAATCTCGGGGGGGCGGTCGGCCTCGCGGGAATTGACACGCTCCTCGACAAGCGGATGGACCTCCATCTCGAGCGGCTGCGGGAATCCGTGACCTGGAGCCGACAGGTCGCCGTCGACACGCTCGCGAACATGACCGCCGCGCTCGCGGCCCGCGGCTCGGACGCCGAGCTCGCCGCGACCCGCCAGCTTGCGCTCATCGTGCGCCGGCAGGCGGAGGTGCTTGCGCTGTCGGACGTGTTCCTGGCGCTCACCGTGATCTTTCTCGCCTGCGTGAGCTTCGCGGCGCTGATGCGCCGGCCCTCCGGCGCGCCCGGCGGGGGCGGCGGGCACTGAGACGATCCATTAGCAATCGTTAGATCCATTACCAATCGTTAAAGCAACAGCCCTTGCGGGGGAACCGCGCCCCGCCATATTATGCGGGACGCGTGGGCCGGGCTTGTCCGGCTCGCGCCGGATCAAGAGGTTTTCGTCCCATGTCCGACTTTGACCGCTACGCCAACTCGCGCCTCGGCGCGGGGACCGCACGGCCGGGCGTCGCCGTCGATCAGGGCCTGCGCGCCTACATGATCGGCGTCTACAACTACATGACCCTCGGCCTCGGCGTGACAGGCCTCGTCGCCTACGCCGCCTTCGCTCTCGGCACTGTCCAGATCGGCGGCGGCCGTCTGGGGCTGACCGAGTTCGGTCATGCGATCTACGTCTCGCCGCTGCGCTGGCTCATCGTGCTGTCGCCTCTGGCGGTGGTGTTCTACCTCTCGGCCCGCATCAACTCGATGTCGGTCGCGAGCGCCCGCAACTGGTTCATCGCCTTCGCGGCGCTGATCGGCCTCTCCATGTCGGCGCTGCTGGTCGTCTATACGGGCGCCTCGATCGGGCGCGCATTCTTCGCCACCGCAGCCGCCTTCGCGAGCCTCAGCCTCTACGGCTACACGACCCAGCGAAGCCTCTCGGCGATGGGTTCGTTCATGATGATGGGCGTCGTCGGCCTCATCGTCGCGAGTCTCCTCAACCTGTTCCTGCACAGCTCCGGCCTGCAGTTCGGGATCTCGATTCTCGCGGTGGTCATCTTCGCCGGCCTGACCGCCTGGGACACCCAGTCGATCAAGGAGATGTATTACGCCGGCGACGGCTACGAGATGGTCCACAAGAAGTCGATTAACGGCGCGCTGCGCCTCTACCTCGACTTCATCAACATGTTCCAGGCGATCCTGATGCTCACGGGCTCGCAACGCAACAACTGACACGGCCGCCGTCAGCCGAATGTTATGAATCGCGCCCCGGTTCACTCAGTTCGAACTGGGGCGTTTTCATGAGTTGGCTTGGCAAAGTCGAGCCGCGACGAGGGACATACGGCCGTTAACTAAACGTTATAGTTCGCCCCGGCTGGCGTTGCGCAAGCCGGGGCTTTTTGTTAATTTGCGTTAACGGTCTTGGGCGGGGGCTGGGGGGAAGTATGAACGTGTTGCGCGCCGCGCTTGCGGCGGGATTGCTTTCGTCGGCCGCGGGGGCTCAGGCGGCGGAGCTCAAGACCCTCGACGTCAAGCCCTATGTCTTTCTCGAGCATGCCGGGAAACTGTCGGACAATCTCGTCGGCGCCCCCGCTCTCGTCAACGCGCCGAGGGGTGGCGCGCCGAACTGCGACACCGCCACGGGCCTCCTGCTCGTCATGCTCCACGACGAAGACGGAACCATTCTCGACGTGAACCGCCATGCGTGCGAAAGCTTAGGCTATAGTCGGGACGAACTGATCGGCATGACTCCGATTGACTTTGATCCGGATGGAAATCGCTGGGGAAATCGGAACTTTCGAGAGTCGTCACCGCCGAAAGGACGGAACTGTGTTCCCCGTCGAGGTCCGCCTGCGAGAGTTCCGCCAAGGTGGCCGACCGTTGAGCATCTCACTGACACGAGACATCACCGAACGCAACCGGCCGGATGTTGTCGCGCCCTACGGTTTCAGGCTCGCGCCCGGATCGAACCGCCGATACGAAATCCGAGAGAACGCCGAAATGCCCGTCGACCCGGTCCTCCGGCTCGAGAGGCGGCGGCTCGACCGATTTCAAAGGGTCGAACAGACCGCTGCGCTCGCCGGCGCCGAGAATCTCGATCTTGATCTGATCGGCGCCATCCCAGGTCAGCGCGCCCTTCGCGCCGACGAAGCGCCACGCGCATTCCCACGACGTGCCTAAGCCCTGCGCGCACCAGGAGCCGTGATAGACGAAGACCGCGCCATTATCGAGTTCGAAGATCACCGCCGCCGACGAACCCTGCCGATACCAGGAATGCGGCGGGTTCCATTCCCGGCAATAGACGCCCGTAGCGGTCAACCCAGTCATGCAGCGCAGGGCGTCAAACCCATGGATCGCCATGTCGAGCAGCAAAACATGGTCCATCTCCTCGCGAAACCCCCCAAAGCGCGGAGCGAGGAAGAAATCGGCATGAACGCTGGTGATCTGCCCGATCGCGCCCAAACGCAGCGCGCGCGCAATGCGGCGGACGCCAGCGAGATAACGGCGGTTCTGCACAACGGCGTGGATACGCCGGGCGGCCTTGGCTCGCGCGACGAGATCGCGCGCCTCCCGCATCGTCTCGGCCATCGGCTTTTCGCTGAGCACATGACAGCCGGCCGCGAGGCCAGTCGAGACGACCTCATACCGGGCCGCAGGAACGACGACGTCGAAGACGAGATCGGGGCGGCTCTCCGCGAGAAGCGCTTGAACGTCCATGGCGATGACGGCCTCTTTAAGCGAGAATTCGTCCGCGCGCGCTTTGGCGCGCTCCGCGTCGAAGTCGGCAAGGCCGACAATGCGCAAGCCGGGGATTTTCGCGGCCGCCTGCAGCCAAGCCCTGCTCATTGCGCCACAGCCGACAAGGGCGGCCCTCAGCTCCATCGACGTCTCTCTGCTCGGAACCCAAGTTCGGAGCGGGTTGCCACGAAGACGCATACGAAACTCGCAGCGCCTACTCATCGGCCCGCTCTGTGATCTGTTTCAAATGCTACCGCATCGACGCTCTTTGGGCCAGCGGAGCACGTAGATCTTCTCGCACAGCGCCTACCCCGACGGCCGCCGGCACAGAATTCATGAATCCTTGTTTCCTGCCGGCAGGGTGAACTGGAGTACGGCGCCTCTGGGTTCATTCGCATCTGCCCACAATCGTCCGCCGTGAGCCTCTATGATCGAGCGACAGATCGACAGCCCCATCCCCATTCCGGTAGCTTTGGTCGTATAGAAGGCGTCGAAGAGGCGCTCGAGATTCTCTGGCGCCAGTCGGGGACCCGAATCGCGCACCGCGACCAGCACGCCGTCCGGCTCGTCCTTCTCGGTGCTGATCAGCAGGTCTCGGGGCGCCTCGTTCGTTCCGCTCATCGCCTCGATGGCGTTGACTATCAGGTTGAGGATCACCTGCTGCAGTTGCACTCGGTCGCCTTCGATGATCGGCAAGACCTTCGCGAGTTGCGTACCTACCGAGACCCGGTTCTTCACCGCTTCGCCATGGGTCAGCGCGACGACCTCGAGCATCCGGTCGCTAGCGATTCGACGGCCGGCGATGATGGTCGTCACTCAGCTTGGATTGGCGATGTACCACAGGCTGGAACGACAACGGCGCAAAAGCCGGTAGAGAGCCGGGAGGATGTGAGTTTCATATAGGTCGCGGCATTGCCGAGTTGCTGGCCGCCGGGATAGACGATCGCCTTGGCGTTCGGATTGGCCTGTAGAGCTGCGGTGACGACCGGAATGGCAAGGTTGGGATCGGCCGCCCATTCGGTCCGCGACGACAAGCGCACGACCTTGACGCCCGCTTCTTCGAGAGCCTTCGCCGTGCCTTCCTCCCGTTCCGCCCGAAGGGAGGCGTCGAAGTCGCCGATCACGATGACGACATCGCCTTTTTTCAGACCGAAGCGACGCACCATCTCGACGCCGAGCGCGTGGCCTTGCGGCGCTTGTTGCGCGCCTGCCGGTAAGGTCTGATGGAGCATACGAAACCCAAATGCCGAGCTCGGCGGCGGCGTCGATGTCGACGTTTTCGTACCCCGCGCTGGCCGTCTGAATGAGCGCAAGCTTTGGCTGGTCGGCCAACTGCTTGCGTCCTACATTGCCAAGGGAGATGAGTACATCAAGATCGTGAGCTGGCGCGGAATGAAGCGAAGCTTGATTTCGGGTTGGCGCGGATCAACCGCGCTGGTTCACAATCTTGCCCGGCTTCTTGCCCGCGGTCTCGCCGATAGTGTTGAGCAAATATATCGTCCGCGGCACGATGGCGCAGGAACGCGGACGCGTGATCAACATCTGCTCGATCGTTGCCTCAACCGGCTTCAACGCCCTTTCCGTCTATGCCGCTACAGAGCGTCCCTCGTCGGCTTCACCAAGTCGCTCGCACGCGAAGTCGGGCGCGTCGGCGTGAACGTCAATGCGATCGCGCCCGGCTTCATCGACGCTGAGATGACGGGCGGGCTCGAAGGATCCGAGCGCGAGCGCGTCATCAGCCGCAGCGCGCTGCGACGCCTGGCCGCGCCGGAGGACATCGCTGCGATGACGGCGTTTCTGATGGGCGAGGGCGGACGCAACATCACCGGCGCAGTGATGACAGTAGACGCGGGGGCCACGCCATAGGGGCTTGCTTGGCGTGGCTGACGAGAGGCGCTGTTCCGGCCCTTCGCTCGGCGCTCAAAGACGCATGGTCCCGTTTCGGATCGCTTGGTGGCGGTTCCCATCGAGCGGGACATAGGCATGTTGCTCGCGTTCGAAGACGTAAAGCGGATCTTCAACGCGCTCCGGATCGAAGCCCTGCTCGACATAGACGCGCCGCTTCGGTTTCAAGGTTTCCGTGGTCTCGATCTCGCGGGCGAGGCGCAAGAGGAGCGGCCAGGCATATCGAGGCAAAGTTTCGAGGCGCCGGACAAGCGCGTCGAGATCGAAAGGTCCATCGATCTTCAGGAGCGCCATTCCCGCGCGCCCGTCGGCGCGGGGAACAGAGACGCCGTAGACGATCGCCTCCGTCACGCCCGGGCAGGCCCGGAGGACCGCTGCGACCTCGAATATCGCGACGTTCTCGCCCTTCCAGCGAAAAGTGTCGCCGATGCGATCGACGAACGTGTAAAAGCCGTCCCCGTCGCGACGCATGAGGTCGCCGGTTCGCATCCACGCGTCCCCCGTCTTGAAGACGCCGCGGAGGATTTTCTTTTCCGTCTCGACAGCTTCACTGTAGCCCTCGAAACGAGCAGCTGGGTCTTCTCCGATGCGTCCCAAGGCCTCGCCGATTTCGCGGTCCGGGCAGCGCGCGCAAAAACCGTATTGTGGTCGAAACGCGCCAGCGCGATCGGGTCGCGGAGTGCGAGGTACGGCGGGACCCGGCCAATTGATCCGATCTTGCCTTCGGCGTTGTAGAGCCAGACGTTGCCCTCCGTCGAAGCATAAAATTCGAGGATGCGGAGTGGTCCGAGGCGATCCAGAACGTTGCGCCAAACTTCTTCCGAGAGCCCGTTGCCGATTGCAAGCCGCAACCTGTGAGCCCTCTCTTCGGGGCGACAGGGGACGGCGATAAGATAGCGACAGAATTCGCCGATATATTGAAACGCCGTGCACTCCCACCGCGCAACGTCGTCCCAAAAGCCACGCGCCGAAAAGCGCTCGGCGATCGCGACCGAACCGCCGAAAACCAAAGGGGCGCCGATCGCGACGACCCCTCCCACGCTGTGATGCATCGGCAAGCAATTGTACAGGCGGTCAGTCGCAGTCAGGCCCGCGAGGCCGGCAAACCAATGGCTCCAGACGATGAGCCTGCGATGGCTGACTTCAGCGGCCTTCGGCAGACCTGTCGTTCCCGAGGTGAAGATCCGCAGCGCGCGATCGGCGAGCGTAATCGGACGTCGCTCGAATTGCTCGAGCGGCTCGCCGCTCCACGTTGAAACCGCAAGGTCAATTCGCCGTAGATCGGACCGCCCTTCCCCGTGGATCCAAATCTCGATCGGGCCGCCGAGGGCGACGACAGCGTCCGCGCAGACATCGGCGGCATTCGGCTGCGGCGATCAGGCGCCGCGCCCGTGAGACGTTGAGCGCATGGGTAACCGCAGGCGCGCGAAGATCGGAGCTGATCAACGCAACGATTGCGCCCACCTGAGTAAGCCCCAGCCGGATCACGAAATACTCGGGCCGATTGCCCATCACGAGGACGACAGTTTCACCTGTTGCGACTCCGGCGCTCATCGCCCAACGCGAATATTGGTTCATACGCCCTTCAAGCGCGCGGAAGCTGAAGCGCTCACGGTCGCTGACGAGGGCTGTCGCGTCGGCATACCTGCGGGCCCAGTCGGTCACCGCGCGCGGCAGAATGCGTTCGGGATCGCGGGTCGCTTGCGCAGCGGTCTCCAATGCGCGCAGCCAAGCCCGAGCTGGCGTCGCTGCGGGGTCGTCGGCGGGATCGGGTGTCGCGACGACGCTCATTTCTGAAAAGTCGCCGTAAACTCTACCATGTTTCGAGCCGCCGAACCTCTGCCCTCGCAGCGAGACTCGTCCACCGCTTTGGTCGTCGAAATGTTGTCAGCGGTTCCGATGGCGGATTCTGATGGATGATCCGCCTCGGCGCGCGAATAAAACCTCACCGCTCGCGGGCGTCCCGGCGGCAACCCCAGGCGCGTTGAAGGTGGCATTAACGACTCCGCATCGGCGCACGAATTGGCCTCTTCTTCGCTGCGAACTGAGCCGATTTCCCGCCGCAAGCCATTGGCTGCAGCAAGGGCGCGTGCGGATCGAGATCGAAGCAAGCCAAGTCGAGATCGCTATCATAGCCCAAAGTTTCTCGGAAGATCGCCAATCAACCATTACGCTCTGTCAACGCAAAATAGAAATCCCCCTTCGATGCACAATAGAAATGTCCCCTTGGCCTGGGGGAGATGATGAGTGCGTGGGCTTGGCGGGGTTGGGGAATGAGACGCGTAGGAGTCGGCGTCGACCGCATGGGAGGCCGACCTCGGTCTCCGCCATCATTGCGTAGACGCGCTCCCAATGGCTCCGGTCCTCGGCGTTCATCGACCAGGCGCCTCGGGATCATTGGCGACCAGGATCGGATGTCCGTGCGGCGTCGCCTCCGCTGCGCGTATCCAGGCGGCGTTTCGCGCCTTCAGCATTTCCGCGCTCGCAACGTCCTTTTCGATGACGAGGCTTTCGAGAGCGGTGAGCCAGCGCCCATAGTCGCCGTCAGCTTCGCCTTCGCCTGACTGAGGCGCGGCGATCCTGCGCGACAGCGCCGCCGTCCATTCGCTCCAGCTGAAGACGCCGGCTTCGTGCAGCGCGAGGACCATCGCGAAAACCTGCGCCTCCCATGGCTCGCGAAAGATCGGACCTTCGCCGCCGGCCCACTCGGGCAGCGCGTCCTGCCCGTTCATGCCTTGGCCTCTTCGAGGTAGCTCTCCCATGCGTCGACCGATACGTCTAGGTTCCGATCGCCGTCGCCGCCCCAGAGCTCCTGGCTGGAAAATCGCACGGAGTACAGCCATTGCGGACACTCTCCGAGGTCATGCGCATTTGCATCGGGAAAGACGAAGACGCCATGAATCTTCTCGACGCGCCCGCGCCTGCCCCGCACATAGCGCGGCAGACGGGTGTGTCCCTTGGGATGGACGTTCAGCGCCCGCACATCGTCGCCGACGGAGAAGCGGGCGGACGAGGTTTGAGGGCGATCGTATGGCGTTCCTTCGGCCAAAGCCGTGGCGACCGCCCCCGCCGCGAGCGGCGGCTTTGTCGGTTTCGACGGCCCGAGCGCCCGTCCTTCGGCGAGCTCCCGGGGCGTCGCGAGGCCGCGCGCGACGAGCAGCTTCTCCAGGCCTTTGAGCCAAACCTCGTAGTAGCTCGACGAAAGGTAGTCGACCGGATGGAGCGACTCGCGAGCATGCCGCGACACGTCGATGTTCCATTCGCCGAGCGCGCCGACTGCGAGCGTCAGCGCGAGGGCCCGCTTTTCCCACCGCGCATGGAAGACCGGTTCGTCCGGCTCCGCAAGCGTCGGGCCGAAGCCCATCATCCCGCCAAGGTCTTGCGCGCCGTTCATGTTGCGGGCTCGGGCGCAAGCGATCGGGGATCGAGCGCAAATCCTGTCCCGATCATCGAGTCGCGCGTCACCAGCGACGCCAGCCGCTCTTCGCTCCATCCCTCTGTCCCGTCCGGGCGCATGGGCACGACGAGGTAGCGGATCTCGGCGGTCGAGTCCCAGACCCGGATCTTGGTCGCGGGCGGCAGTGAGACGCCGAATTCCGAGAGCACCCCGCGGGGATCGATGACCGCGCGCGAGCGGTAGGGGGCAGACTTGTACCAGACCGGCGGCAGGCCGAGCACCGGCCACGGATAGCAGGAGCAGAGCGTGCAGACGACCATGTTGTGGACTTCCGGCGTATTCTCGACGGCGACCATGTGTTCGCCCTGCCGCCCGGCATAGCCAAGCGATTCGATGGCGACTGTCGCGTCTTCAAGCAGCCATTTGCGAAAGGCCGCGTCGACCCAGCTTCGGGCGATGACTCGCGCGCCATTGCGCGGGCCGATCTTGCGCTCGTAGGTCTCGACGATCGCGTCGAGCGCGGCTGGATTGACGTAGCCCTTTTCGATCAGCAGTGATTCCAGCGCGCGCACCCGTACGGCTATGTCGGAGAGCCCGTCCTCGTGGTCATGGGCATGCGCGCGCGTCGCCCCGCCGATGGGTGAAGAGTGACGAGCCATCGCGGCCTCCCGCCGGTCAGGGCGTCCGGAAGCCGATGCGCCGGCCGGACGTGCGCGAGGTTACATGAACGCGCAAAGCGCGACAACATGAGCAGGCCTTCGGAACGTCGGGTCAGGGAACGAACCGGACCGCATGCGCCGGCGGCAGTCTGTGGGTGACCTCCCGCCAGCGGTCGCCCTGGTCTTCGCTGACGTAGAGTCCGCCGGTCGTGGTGGCGAAGGCGAGCCGGTCGCCGCTCGAGTCGATGTCCAGCGCGTCGCGATAGACGACGTCATAGGCGTGCTCCTGCGGCAGCCCCTCGCTGAGAACGTCGAACGTCGCGCCGGCGTCGCGTGTGCGGGTGACGACGAGCTTTCCCTCGACGGGAATGCGGCGCTCGTCCTTGATTGCCGGCACGAACCAGGCCGTGTCCGGCTCGCGCGGATGGACGGCGACGGCGAAGCCGAAGAGGACGGCCGAACGTCGGCGATCTCGCGCCAGCTCGCCGAGGCGTCGTCGCTGCGGAAGATGCCGTTATGATGCTGCGCCCACAGGCGGTCGGGCGCGCTCCGGCTCTGCGCCAGACGGTGCGGGTCCTGCACGTTCGGGTCGCGGCCAAGCTCGGGCGGCAGGAAGGCGGCGAACATGCCGTGGGCGCGGCATTCCCAGGCGTTTCCCCCATCGCGCGTTTCCCAGACCCCGCCGCAGGATACGCCGATCCGCACAATTGCGCTGTCGCGTGGATCGATGCAGATCGAATGGATCGCCGGCCAGTCCGTGCCGCCGCCCATCCATTGCTGGCGCTTCGGGTTGTCCCATAGCGAACGGATGAGCTCCCATGTCGCTCCATGGTCACGCGAGCGGAAGAGGCCGCCCGGGATGGTCCCGCACCAGAGAAGGCCGTCCTCATCGGGCCCCCCGGTCTCGAGCGAAAAGATGTTGATCAGGCTGTAGGGGATGTCCTTCCCCCAGCCGTCGCGGTCGACGAGGCCTTCGGGCTTCGGCGGATAGGCAGGGGCGGCGATCTCCGTCCAGACGCCGTTTTCCCGGCGATGCAGCTTGACGCCGAAATGTCCGTGGTTCAGCGCGGCGTAGTCGTAGCCGGTGCGCAGGTCATGCAACGCAATCGAGACGTTGTCGCCGAGAAAGTCGACGTGCGCGACGCGCCAGTCGCCGTTGCCGCGTTCGACCCAAAACAGTCCCTTGCGGGTGGACACGACCAGCCTGTCGCTCATGCGCTACCCTCCCCTACCCTCCCGACAAAGCCTGGAGGACGTAGACGGCGCTTTCGGCGGAAATGGGGTCGCTCAAATGCACGCGGTCGCGCAGCGGCTTGCCGTCGACCACGATCGCCATGTGGCGGCGTAGCGCCTGCTGGTCGTCGAGCACGTAGCCGCGCAGCCGGTCGTTCATGCGGAAGACCGCCTCCAGCGCCTCGCGGACGGTCGCGCCCTCCGCTTCGGCTGCCGGGCACTCGACATGACGCTGGAGATTGGCGGTGAAGACGACGCGCGCCATACTTCAATCTTGGCGCCTGAGGCGAACGCCAGTCAAGCCGAGGGGACGAGGCGCGCGCGAGGGGGCCTCAACGCAACTTCTTCAGGCAGTCGCCCGCGGTCATCGCGCTCGAGCGGGCGCTTCCGCGCTGGACCGCCCCGGTTTGAGGAGGACCACGACCTTGGCCTTCACCAGCGCACGGATCGGCGGCTGCAGCGAATTCAGGCGCCGCAGCATTGTAGATCGCCTTCGCCTCTGCCGGCAGAACCCCCGCGCAGGCGCTTGCCGCGCTCGTGTCGGAGAAAGCCGCGCCGGGGATGATGAGTGTCGGGACAACGGCGCTGATGAATGCGAATGCGCGACTGACGGGCAACCCCCGCGAAAAAAATATCGGCGCGAAACCCTCCGCGCCGACCGATGGATGCTGCTTGCGGGCGTTCCGCCTCTACTTGACCAGCCGCGGCGCGCCGGCGCGCGTGACCTCGTTCTCCTGCACGACGCCGAGCCGCCGCGCTACTTCGGTATAGGCCTCGATCATGCCGCCGAGATCCTTGCGGAAGCGGTCCTTGTCCATCTTATCGTTGGTCTTGACGTCCCACAGCCGGCAGGAATCTGGGCTGATTTCGTCGGCGAGAACGATCCGCATATTCTCGCCTTCCCACAGCCGTCCGCATTCGATCTTGAAGTCGATGAGACGGATGCCGACGCCGAGGAAGAGCCCGGACAGGAAGTCGTTGACGCGGATCGCCAGCGCCATGATGTCGTCGATCTCCTGCGGCGCGGCCCAGCCGAAGGCGGTGATGTGCTCTTCCGACACCATCGGGTCGTTCAGTTGATCGTTTTTGTAGTAGAACTCGATGATCGAGCGCGGCAGTTGCGCGCCTTCCTCGAGGCCGAGGCGCGTGGCCAGCGAGCCGGCCGCGACATTGCGCACGACGATCTCGAGCGGGATGATCTCGACCTCGCGGATGAGCTGCTCGCGCATGTTCATGCGGCGGATGAAATGGGTCGGCACGCCGATGTCGTTCAGGCGCTGGAAGATATACTCGGAGATCCTGTTGTTGAGGACGCCCTTGCCCTCGATCACCTCGTGCTTCTTCGCGTTGAACGCAGTCGCGTCATCTTTGAAGTACTGCACGAGCGTGCCCGGCTCGGGGCCCTCGTAGAGGACTTTGGCTTTGCCTTCATAGATCCGTCGACGGCGGTTCATGCGGTGCGACCGTGGCTTGAGGAAATCCATGCACGTGGCCTTTTCTGGTGGAATCCCGCCGTTGCCCGCGTGCGGGTAGGGAGGATATGGGGATACGGGCCGCATAAGCCAAGCATTGGTCTTGTCCGGACCGGGGGCCAGCCCCGGCCGCCAACTTAGCCGATCGGAGCCGCCGGCACAAACGATCCCCGCGACCTAACGTCGCCCCCGGGGCGGCTAGACGAAGTATCTAGGGCCGCAAGGGTCGACGCGGCTTGGGAATCAAAGCAAAATTGCCGTCAGGAAGGGCAGAAAAGAGAGGCGGATCGGTATTCGCGCTTCCGCTTGAAGGCCTAATAAAAAACAGGCGCGTGGGCGGAGGATAGGCGATTCGGCGGGGAGGGCGCGGGCGAGAGGCGCTGCTGGCCGGTCCGCAAGCATGGCCGACATCGTTGCATCACCGGCCATTCCTATATCGTCTACGGGTCCCTCGCGCTCGGCGCCTCGAGCGTGGTCTACGCCGGGCGCCCCTGGCGCATCGCGGAAGAGCTCGGCGTCAACATATTCCATACCTCGCCGACGGCGCGAACCGGGAGCTCGAGGAGCGCATTTCCCAGGCCGTGATCACGGAGATCAGTCCGATCGCCCGGCCGCGCAGGTCTGGATCGCGCCCGACATGCCAAAGACGCGCTCGGGCAAGATCATGCGCCGCGTTCTGGCCTCGATTTCGGGCGGGCAAGACGCCGACGACGTCTCGACCCTGGCCAACCCGGAAGTAGTGGACGAACTTCGTCGGCGGGCGAGACAGTAAAACTGGCAAGCTCAGCGCCAGCAGGGCCGCTCGGAGGAGATCGCAGGGCGCGGCGGCGGCAGGGCCGCCGGGACAACTTTCGTCGCCCGCGGCGCCGCCGGACTTATGGCTTCGCCTTGCGCGGGTCCGAAGAGATCATGGCGCTGCTGATTTCGGCTGACGAAGGCCAATGGCCGCGCTGCTGTCCGGCGTGCTCGACCTCGCTGCGCCACCGCGACATCCAGGCCAGGCTCGCGCCGCGGTCATCGCACCTCAGCCGTCATTGCCGAGTAGGGTCACGTCCGTACCGGCGGCCGCGGCGACGCTCTCTTCGCAGTCGTGGAAGATGTCGATGTCGCGGGAAAAACGGCGGGCTGTCCCGATTGAGGGCTGTCGCGCCCGCGACATAGGGACGCATCCGAGCTCCGGCGCGCCGCCCAGAGCATTGAAGGAACAGGGGGACACGCGAAGGGCCTGGCGGCGTGCGACGAACGGTCACTGGAGGTCCACAGCAAAAGCCCCGTATTGTTGAGTGAGAGGCGGCATCAGCCGCGGTTAAGGAGGAAACGATGGAAACCAAACTTGCCAATCCGGCGCCCCTTGGGCTGATCGGATTCGCCTCGACCACGTGGCTGCTGAGCATGGTCAATGCGGGCTGGTACGATGCAAAGAGTCTGGTTGTCGTCCTGGCCATGGCGCTCGTCTTTGGCGGGGTGGTCCAGGCCATTGCGGGCGTTCTTGCGTTTTTCCGGGGAAATACCTTCGCCGGTGTCGCGTTCCTGAGTTACGGCGCGTTCTGGATATCGCTCGTGACCTTCGAAAAGTTTTTCGGCGGCGGCGCCCCGGCGTCGTTCGTCGGCTGGTATCTCTTCGTCTGGGGCGTCTTCAGTTTCTACATGTGGATCGCCACGTTCCGTCACAACATGGCGCTGCAGTTGGTGTTCCTGGCGTTGTGGATCACCTTCCTGCTGCTCGCTGTCGGAGCCTGGTTCGATCTCGGCATCAGCCACACGGCCGGCGGCTATATGGGGCTCGTGACCGCGATCCTTGCGGCTTATCTCTCCGCGGCGGAATTGATCAACGGCGATTACGGTCGGACGGTCCTTCCAATCGGTGCATTCACGCCGGCGCCGGCCGAATCGCCCGGGCGCCAGGAAGTTTTCATGGAGCCAGAGCTGGGAACGCGAAGATGAAGCAGAAAGCAACGTTCCTCGATCCGAAGAGCTCTCGGAGACGACAATATAGCCACAACTGGAAATAGGGCTGTTGCCGGCCATCGGTCGGGTTCGTGGCGCCGACGAACCTGACCGAAGACAAATAGACAAAGGTTGTAGGCGCGCCAGGGTCGACGCCGCCCCGAAATTAGGAGTAATATGACGCACAGGAACGGTTTGATGGCGCGAACGCGCTCGCCCGCCCATCGCTCGTGGTGGGCGGTTGCGGCGCGGTCGGCGAATCTGCGAGAGGGCGCGGGCCGAGACGCAACTGTCCATTGCGGCGCTGCCGGCCGGTATCCGCAAAAAGGCCAAGTTTCGGCCGTATGAGAACATGTGAGGAAGCTGGGTACGAGCCGTGGGCTCAGGGAAACCGCAACAAGGTCCGAGGAGGACCGCAACAAAGGGCATAAACAAACGAGGCGGGCGTGCATCAACCGCCGCTATGGAGGAAACGATGGAAAGCAAACTTGGCAATCCGGCGCCCCTTGGGCTCATCGGGTTTGCGTCGACCACCTGGCTCTTGAGCATGGTCAATGCCGGCTGGTTCGATGAAAAAAGTATGTCTGTCGTCCTGGCAATGGCGCTCGTCTACGGGGGAACTGCACAGGCTATAGCGGGAATTCTTTCGTATTTCCGAGGGAATACCTTCGCAACCGTGGCGTTCCTGAGTTTCGGCGCGTTCTGGATATCGCTCGTAGCATTCATCAAACTTTTCGGCGCCGGGGCGCCTGCGCCTTTCGTCGGCTGGTATCTCTTCGTCTGGGGCGTCTTCACTTTCTACATGTGGATCGCGACGTTCCGTCACAACATGGCGCTGCAGTTGGTGTTCTTGACGTTGTGGATCGCCTTTCTGCTGCTCGCCATCGGAGAATGGTTTGGTCTCGGCATAAGCCATACGGCCGGCGGCTATGTGGGGCTCGTCTGCGCGCTCCTTGCGGCCTATCTCTCCGCCGCGGAAGTGATTAACGGCGATTACGGTCGGACGGTCCTTCCGATCGGGCCGTACAAGCCGTCACCTGCCGAATCGCCCGGACCCCGGGAAGTTTTCACGGAGCCAGAGCCGCGAACGGGAGGAAGATGAAATGGCAAGCAAGTTTTCTCAAGCCGATGAGGTATCCGAGGCGACGATAGCCGTGCACTGGCAGGAAGAGGGCTATTACCGGCCGTCGGTCGAATTCATTGCACAAGCGAACCTGGCCGATCCGGACGTCCACAAACGGTTCAGCCTGGAGAATTTTCCCGAGTGCTTCAAGGAGTATGCCGATCTACTGACTTGGAACAAATACTGGGAAAAGACGCTGGATACGAGCAACGCGCCCTTCTGGCGATGGTTCGTCGGCGGCAAGATCAATGCCTCTTACAATTGCGTCGATCGGCATCTTGCGAAACACAAGAACAAGACAGCAATCCATTTCGTCCCCGAACTCGAAAACGAGCCGATCCAGCACGTCACCTATCAGGAGCTCTATTGGCGAGTGAACGAGGTCGCCGCGCTGCTCAGCAACTTTTGCGGCCTGACAGCCGGCGACCGGGTCACCCTCCACATGCCGATGGTGGCGGAGCTTCCCATCACCATGCTGGCCTGCGCCCGCATCGGGGTCATCCACTCTCAGGTGTTCAGCGGCTTCAGCGGCAAGGCCTGCGCCGAACGCATCGTCGATTCGGGCAGCAAGGTGCTGATAACGATGGACGGCTACTATCGCAACGGCAGCATGCAGGATCAGAAGGAAAAGGCCGACACCGCCTGCGAGGATGCGGCGGCGGAGGGCCACAAGGTCGACAAGGTTCTAATCTGGCAGCGCCACGCCGGCAAATATTCGAGTGCGCGGCCGCTGGTGGAGGGCCGCGACTTCATTGTCAACGATCTCATCAAGAACTATCGCCACACCCACATCGAGCCGGTCGAGATGCCGGCCGAGGCGCCGCTCTTTCTCATGTACACGAGCGGCACGACGGGCCGCCCGAAGGGGTGCCAGCACTCGACCGGCGGCTATCTTTCCTATGTCGCCGGCACGTCGAAATACATCCAGGACATCCACCCAGAGGATGTGTATTGGTGCATGGCCGACATCGGTTGGATCACCGGCCATTCCTATATCGTCTACGGGCCCTTGGCGCTCGCCGCCTCGAGCGTGGTCTTTGAAGGCCTGCCGACCTATCCGGACGCCGGACGCCCCTGGCGCATCGCCGAAGAGCTCGGCGTCAATATCTTCCATACCTCGCCGACGGCGATCCGGGCGCTGAGGCGCGCCGGGCCCGATGAGCCGAAGAAGTACAATTATCGTTTCAAGCACATGACCACGGTCGGCGAGCCGATCGAGCCGGAGGTCTGGCGCTGGTATTACGAGACCGTCGGCAAGGGCGAAGCGGTGATCGTCGACACCTGGTGGCAGACCGAGAACGGCGGGTTCCTTTGCAGCACGATTCCGGCCCTCAACCAGATGAAACCCGGCAGCGCCGGTCCCGCGGTTCCCGGCATCCACCCGGTGATCTACGACGAAGACGGGAATGAAATCCCCCGCGGCTCGGGCCGGGCGGGCAATATCTGCATCCGCAATCCGTGGCCCGGGACCTTCCAGACCATCTGGGGCGATCCGGAACGTTACGTCACCCAATATTACGCGCGCTACAACAAGAAGAAGGGCAGCACCGACTGGCGCGACTGGCCCTATTTCGCATCGGACGGCGCCGTGCAACCTGCGGATGGCTATTACCGCATCCTCGGCCGTATCGATGACGTCATCAACGTCGCCGGCCATCGCCTCGGCACCAAGGAGATCGAGTCCGCCGCTCTCACTGTGCCCGAGGTCGCCGAGGCGGCCGTGGTGCCGGTCGCGGACGAGATCAAGGGCCGCGTCCCCGATCTCTACGTCTGCCTGAAGCCGGGCATCGCGACGAGCCGGGAGCTCGAGCAGCGCATCTCAGAGGCCGTGGCCACCGAGATCAGCCCGATCGCCCGGCCACGCAGGGTCTGGATCGTGCCCGATATGCCGAAGACGCGCTCGGGCAAGATCATGCGCCGCGTTCTGGCCGCGATTTCGAGTGGGCAAGACGCCGGCGACGTCTCGACCCTGGCCAACCCGGAAGTGGTGGACGAACTTCGTCGGATGGCGAAGCTGTAAAACGGTCGAGCTCGGCGCCAGCCGGGCGCGCTCTCGGCGGCGATTGCCGCACAACGGCCCCGCTACTACCTGACCCGTCGGAATGGCGCGGGCGGGGACCGATGGTTCGCGATCACCGGGCCATCGATAACAGCCTGTATTGGGTCATGGACATGCTCCGCCACGACGAGTGCCGAATCTGAACCGAGCACGCCCCGGAAAACTTCGTCATCTTGAAACACATGGCCGCCAACGTCGCCCGAAAAGCTCCAGGACGCGACTCTCTCTGCCTGCGCCTGAAAACCGCCGCTGGGGACGACGACTCGCCAAACTCATCGTTGCATGAAATCCTTCACCCGATTCCCTTGGGTCCGCCCCGCGCTCCGGCCAGGCGGCTAGACAAAGTGCCTAGGACCGGAACGTCGGCGCGGGTTGGAGTTCAAAGCAAAATACCCGCCGGGAAGGGCAGAGAAGAGGGACGAATTGGTTCGCGCTGCTGGCGGGGAGGCTGGACAAACCCGCCGCGCGGGCGACGAATGGGCGGGCAGGCGATAGGCCGAATACGGACGTTTCTCGGAAAGGGCGCGCCTCAAGAGCGCGCCTCGCTCTTTTCACGCGCGGCTAAGAACCGCGTCGGCCGGTGTTAACGCTCGGGAGGAACCCATGAATGTCTCAACCTTGAAACGGATCGAGGCGGATCCGAACTACCAGAAGCTCGTGTCCGAGCGGAGGTCTTTGGGCCTGACGTTGTCGATCGCGATGATCGTGATCTACTTCGGCTTCATCTTGCTCGTGGCCTTCGCGCCCGGCTTTCTTGGCGCTTCGCTGACCGGCGGCGTGACGACGATCGGCATCGTCATCGGCATTCTCGTCATTCTTTCGGCCTTCGCGCTTACCGGTTTCTACGTCAACCGCGCCAACGGCTCTTACGATGTCCTGACGCAGCAGATCGTTCGGGAGACGCAAAAATGAACCGCAAGCTCATCCTTGCGCCGATTCTCGGCGTCGGCCTTGCGCCCTCGCTCGCCCTCGCCCAAGGCGCCAATGCGGTCGGCGGGACGCAGCGTTCATACGATCCGATCGCCGTCGCAATGTTCGCCTTCTTCGTTCTGCTGACGCTCGGCATCACCTATTGGGCCGCCAAACGCGCCAAGACCGCCTCTCAATTCTATGCGGCGGGCGGCGGGATCACCGGCTTGCAGAACGGCCTGGCGATCACCGGCGACTATATGTCGGCGGCGTCGTTTCTCGGCATTTCGGGCCTCGTCTACGCCTGGGGCTACGATGGTCTCATCTATTCGGTGGGCTGGCTGGTCGGCTGGCCGATCGTGACGTTCCTGATCGCAGAGCCGTTGCGCAACCTCGGCCGCTACACTTTCGCCGACGTCGTCTCGTTCCGCTTCGAGGCGACGCCGATCCGCATCCTCGCCGCCTGCGGCACCCTGGTGACGGTGGCGTTCTATCTCGTCGCGCAGATGGTCGGCGCCGGCGCGCTGATCAAGATTCTGTTCGGCCTCGAATACTGGCACGCGGTCGTCATCGTCGGCGCGCTGATGATCCTCTACGTCACCTTCGGCGGCATGATCGCGACCACCTGGGTGCAGATCATCAAGGCCGGCCTGCTGCTGGGCGGCGCGACGCTGATGGCGGTGCTGGTTCTTGCGGAGTTCGGCTTCAATCCGGGCGCCTTGTTCGCCAAGGCGGTCGAGGTTCATCCGCTCAAGGGGGCGATCATGGGGCCGATCTTCAAGCCCGGCGCGCCGGTCTCGACCCCGCTCTCGGCGATTTCGACCGGCCTTGCGCTGATGTTCGGCACCTGCGGTCTGCCGCACATTCTGATGCGCTTCTTCACCGTGGCTAACGCCAAGGAGGCGCGCAAGTCGGTCTTCTACGCCACCGGCTTTATCGGCTATTTCTATATCCTGACCTTCATCATCGGCTTCGGCGCGATCGTGTTCGTTTCGACCAATCCCGACTTCATCGACCAGGCCAAGGTGCAGGCGGGCGCGAGCGTGATCGAGGCGACCAAGGGCTTCCCGAACATGCCGGCGCCATGGCTGGCCAAGGCGGTGGGCGGCGATGTGCTGTTCGGCTTCATCTCCGCGGTGGCCTTCGCGACGATTCTGGCGGTCGTTTCGGGGCTGACGCTGGCGGGCGCCTCGGCGATTAGCCATGACCTGTACGCCTCGGTCTTCCGCCACGGACAGGCAAACGAGCAGGACGAAGTCCGCGCGTCGAGGATCGCCACGGTCTGCCTTGGGATTTTCGCCATCCTGGTCGGCGTCGGGGCGGAGAGGATCAACGTCGCCTTTGCTGTCGGCCTCGCCTTCGCCATCGCTGCGTCGTGCAACTTCCCGGTCCTGCTGATGAGCATGTTCTGGAAGGACATGACGACGCGCGGCGCGGTGGTCGGCGGCTTCCTCGGACTGGTGACGGCGTTTTTCGGCGTCGTCCTCTCGCCGGCGGTCTGGGAAGGCATTTTCGGCAATCCCAAGGGCTCGGCGCTGGTGACGATCGACAATCCCACGCTTGTGTCGATGACGCTCGCCTTCGCCGGCATCTATCTGGTGTCGAAATTTGACGCCAGCAGGCGCGCCGCGACCGATCGCGCGGGCTTCGGAGCGCAGTTCGTGCGTTCGCAGACCGGCATCGGCGCTGTCGGCGCAGCCGCACACTGACCGGGCGAAAGGCTCGGCCAGGGAAACCCTCGGGCGTCCGGCCTCGGCCGGGCGCCTTTCTGTTACCTGCTCGCCCTTCGCCGTCGTCACGAGGCAAATCCCGTCGCGGCGCCGACGCCTCACTTCGCCGGGCGTCGCCCCGCGATCGAGAGGAGCGTGACGCCGATGACGGCGGACGACACCGAAGCGACAAAGACTGCGATCTTCGCGGCTTCGAAATCGGCCTCGACCGGAAAGGCCTGGCCTGCGATGAACAGAGACATGGTGAAGCCGATCCCGGCCAGCGCGCCGGCGCCCGCCAGTTGCAGCCACGAATATTCCGCCGGCTTGAGGGCGACCCGCAGCCGGACCGCCAGAAAAGAGCTGACCATGATTCCGAGCGGCTTGCCGATCGTGAGCCCGACGACGATCGCCGCCATCAGGCGCTCGCGACCGCTGAACACGCCCGCCGTCATCGCGACTCCAGCGTTGGCCAGGGCAAAAATCGGAAGCACCAGGTAACTCGACCGCGCGCCGGCGTTCCTCAACAATCGGTCCGCCGGCGATTCGAGCCGATCGTGAATGGCGTCCAGCGCGCGGAGCGCCGGCAGAGACGGCCCATGCTGCAACACCTCGCCGCCGCGCTCCGCCTCGGCGGTCACGATCACGTTGGCCTGCGTCGTCAGAGCCTTCAGGTCGGCCGGCGGCCGGGTGGGAATGAACAGCGCCAGGATTACGCCCGCCAGAGTGGGGTGCAGCCCACTCGCAAGGACAGTCGCCCAAAGCGCTGCGCCGACGACCACATAGGGGGTGAGAATATAGACGCGAAAGCGGCTGAGCATCGCCAGAGCGCCGACCAGCGGGACGGCCGCCGCGAGATAAACGAGTCGCAGTTGGCCTGAATAGAAGGCGGCGACCGCAGCGATCGCGACGAGATCGTCGACGATCGCTGCGGCGGTGAGGAAGATGCGCAACTCGACCGGGACCCGCGCGCCCAACATCGCGATCAGCGCGACCGCGAAAGCGGTGTCGGTCGACATCGCCACGCCCCATCCGTGCGACCACGGTCCCGGCGGGACGACGATCAGATACAGCAAGGCCGGCGCGACCATGCCGCCGAGAGCGCCGGCGACCGGGAGCGCGGCGGAACGCCAATCGGCGAGATGGCCGACCGTGAACTCCCGTTTGATCTCCAGACCGACAACCAGAAAGAAGATGGTCAGCAGTCCGTCGTTGATCCAGTGCAGCAACGACAACGAGAAGCTGAGGCCGTCGAAGGTGAAGCCTAATTCCTGGCGCCAGAACGCGGTGAACGCTGGTCCCAACCCGGTGTTCGTCAGGACGATGGCGAGCAGCGTCGCGAGCAGGAGCAGGACGCCGGCGGAGGGTCCCCAGCTTGCGAAGTCGAGCGCGGCCGAGCGGACGCGGTGGCCCATTGTGCCGAGCATCGCCTCGGCGAATGAGCTCCCGTCCCACGGCCCATCGTAGCGGCGGCCGTTGATGAAGAAGGTCGGCGTGATGAGCGCGCCGCTCGCCCGCGCGCTCTCCTCGTCAGCGTCGACGCGCGCCTGGGCGCGCGCGGCGGCAGCCTCCTCGTCTTCCGCGTCGCCCTGCCCCACCCGGAGATCAGCGGCGACCGCGGCAAGATCGTCCGCCGTCAGGACCTCCGAGCGCGTCATCAGTCTGACATGCGCTCTCCAGAAGGTCTTGGCGTCGCGGGTCCGCTCGACGAGCTCGGCCGCCGGGCGGGCGAGCGGGTTGCCGGCGAGGGGCTTGTGGCGGAAGACGTAGCGCAGGCGATCGCCGAACTGATCGCGGACCTCGGCGATCCGCTCGTTTGCCGCGCGGCAATAAGGGCAGGCGTAGCTCCCGTATTCGACAAGAGTGATCGGCGCGTCATTGCGCCCCAGAATGTGATCGGACTCTTCGTTGACGGGCCGATCGAGCCAATTGCCTCGCGCCAGGTCGATCATGAGAACTCCCTACCCGCATCCTACCGAATTCACGCAAGTCGAATTCGCAACGCTTTTCATGGAGTTGCGCGGCGGGCTGGAAGTAGGACGACACTTCGTTGCGAAGGCTGGCCGAGGAGGCGGGAAATTGAATGCCCTCGTCCGGCGCTTTCTCAGTGCTCCGACTTCGCGCCCCTCGTCTCCATCGTGTTGAAAGTTCTGTCACAACAAAGAACTCCAAGTTACACGAGTCACTACGGATTCTGGCATTCGTCCGCCTCGAATTGCGGCTTCAAACGCGGGATTTGAGGGCGCATCTGGCGCCGGAGCTCAATGTCCATGTTTTGCGCGTCCCCTCCACCTGTTTCTCCCTGTTACGGCGAATTATCTCCCTGTTACGGCGAAATTATCTCCCTGTTATTGTCCTGTTCCGCGTGCACCGCCAATTTTCGCCCAACCTCTTGTTATTCAAATTGATTTTCCTGCAGAAACCGGTCCTGAGACCGCCAATTCTCCCTGTTTTCTGCCTGTTATCAGGGAGTATCAGGGAGAATCAGGGCGCAAAGCCCCCTCTTGATGACACTGCCGAGTTCGCTTCCCCGCAAGCTCGGATGGAGCCCCGGCGACTTGAGATGTTGAATGCGGTAGACCCGCATCGGTGGCGTGAACCCGCGTTCCAGGAAACGCCGCCGAGAAGGCATTCTACGCACGCCGCTTGGGACCTGAGTTGAAGGGGGCGGGATCGGGGCATACGCCACGCGGCCGGCGATGGCCTGCGCCCGGGTCGTCAGAAACCGCCCATGCGGTTCCGTTCGCCTCGCAGCCGGACCACGGTCGTCGACACGAACAGGAAACATGAGCAGGAAAGTGGCGCGGGAATCGTTGGCGAGAAGGCCCGACGCCTGCAGATCGAGCGCCACGATCGCGATAATGACGGCGACGGCGCCGTCGGACAAGGCCTCGAGGCGGCCTTCGAGAAGTGACCCGTCACTCACGGGCGAGGCCCGAAATGAGAAGAGCCGTCCCGCAGAGGACGGCTCTTCCATTGTCGCGCCCACGCGGGTTCGCCCGGGCCTTGGGGTGTTTGCCTATAGCGAACGCTATGCGCGAAATTCCTTCGCAGGGACAATAACCCAGGCCTTGTCGATCCCTCGGGGCCGATGACGATGAGACACTGGATCACCTCCTTTCGGCTGGTTGCAGACGGACGCCATGTTAAGGTGATTCGCGGATTTTGAAAGCCGGTTTTTTCGCTGCGAAGTTAGGGACTTGCTAATAGCCGGCCGCCGCGGCGGGCAAGACGGCGCCGCGACGCCGCTGGATCGGCCATTGATCCGAAAACATTTCACCCGGCTTTCAACCGATTCGACCCTCCGCGCGTATTGGAGAAAAGAGCGGGGCTTTTTGGGCGCGCTTCGGAGCGTGTCCTCCCAGGAGACGTACTCATGTCTACATTCGGATTGACCCGGCTGGCCGCTCTCGCCGCCCTTGGCGCTCTTGCCCTGGTTCCAGCGGCCGCTGTCCAAACCGCGCAGGCTCGCTCCCTGCCGACCGGCGCCATCCACGTCAATGTTGCGTCGTTGCTCGCCACTTCCGGCGATCCGACAGCCGCTTGGGTGGCGCATGATATGCCGGGCGCGCTGGCGGCCGACGGGCGAAGCGGGACGCCAATCTCCGTGACCATCGACAACGTCATTCTTGGACCGAGCAGCGGCGGCGCGGGTCCGTTTGGCTCTTCGCCGGAGCAGATGATCGGCGCCGTGACGATCGGCGGCGTGACGCAGCCTTTGCGCGCGACCTCGTCCTACTTTTCTTCGGCCGTCAGCAATGCGCTGCCCGAGCAGTCGTACTACTACCGCATCTACGACTTGTCCCGGGCTTTCGCCTACTGGGCCGCCAGAGAGCCTTGACCGAGCGTCAGGCGTCTTAGGCGGCGCCGGCGACCGCCTCGCAGACGCCGTCGACGGTTCGCGGAAACTAGCCGGCGGCCGCGGCGGCGAGAGGAGCGCGCCTGTCGCCCTTGGATCCGCCGCATTGGCGCCGGATTATTTTTGGTCGGTTTCATTCGAAACGGCCCGTGAAGTGTTTGCGAACGGGGCGGGGCGCGCGCTTGGGCGCGTCATTCGAGGAGATGGCGTCAATGTCCGCATTCGAACTGACCCGACGGGCCGCTATCGTCGCATTGATCGCTCTTGCAGGCTCTCCTGCGGTTGCGGCCCACAGAGCTCTCGCAAAGCTCGGCCCCTTCGGCGGCATCCGGGTCGACGTCGCTCCCCTGTTGGCGAATTCCGGCGAACCGACGGCGGGTTGGGTGGCGCAGACGCTTCCTCCGGCGATCGCCCAGGCTCTCGCCTCCGTCGGACGCAGCGGGGCGAGCGTCGCCGTGACCATCGACTACGTCATGCTCGGCCCGAACCAAGGCGGCACCGGGCCGGCCGGCTCGTCGCCGGACCAGATGATCGGCACGGTCACGGTCAACGGCGTGTCGAGCCCGTTGCGGGCGACCTCGTACTACTATCTGGCGGCGTCGGACGCCGCGATGATCGAGCAGTCGAACTACAACCGCGTCTACAATTTGTCCCAGGCGTTCGCGTACTGGGTCGCCCATGGGGTGTGATCCGGCGTTTCAGGCGGCGCCGCCGACCGCTTCGCAGAGGTCCCCGGCCAGCGAGCCGACGAGAGCCTTGTCGTCCGCTTCGCCCAGCTCGGCGCCCGAGGCGGAACTCTCCGACGGCGCGGCGGCGCTCAAGCGCGAGATCGCCAAGAAAAGGGCCGAGACGGAAGCCAAGGCGGCGGCCTGATCGGATTTGCCGCCGGACACCCTGGAGCTGTCCATAGCCGGCGTCGGTGAAGTGGTTGCGAAGGCGCCGCAAAGCTGACGCGCGTTGCAAGACCGCACGCTCCAGATCTGCTCGTCCTATGCCGGCAGGCCCCTCTTTTTCGCATGGGTCGAGGACCACATCCGGGGCAATTATGGCGCATGTTCCGTTCCTGCCGGGCTGCGCGACCGCCTCCGAGGCCATGGCCCTGCGCGACCTCGGCGCCGGGACTGACGAGGAACCGCGCCCCGGCGGCGACCGCTTCATCGATCTGGTCGGCCGAAAGGATCGTGCCCGCCATGATCGAAGCCGTCTCGCCGTCACGGGAATAGCGGGCCATGGTCTGCTCCGGATAGGCGTAATCGCGAATGTAGCATAGCGGCACGGGCGAAGCGGCCGCGGCCCTGGCGAGCTCCGGGCTCGCGCGCCGACGACGGCGTCGGGAACCTCCCGGGCGACCCTTCCCAACCTTGCGCTAGGGAGAATAGTATCCGCGCGCCAACGGGGGTGGCTGAGTCGGATGTCCGAAGCTTTTTTTGAACGGCCAATTTTGAATTCGCCTTATCTTTATCCGGGTCGGCATTGGGAATTGGATGCGGATGGGCAGCCGACCAATCGGATTCTCGAAACCCGCCGTCGGTCCGAGCTCATCACGCCTGTGCCGAAGCCCAAGCGGCGTCGACAGCCGCGCGGTCAACTGGCGATGGCGTTCGACGCCGGCGACGATCTTTCATCGCAGGAGCAGGAATACAACCCGACGCCGATCATCAATGAGGTCCGCACCTACGTCGAGACCTGGCGCAACCTCGCCAACCCCGAACAATGGCTCGTCACGGCGGAAACCGCGCGGCTGCTCAAGCACTGGCGCGGCGACGGCTTCCAGGGCGTCCGTCCGTTCTTCTGCCAAATCGAGGCGGTCGAGACGGCGATCTGGCTGACCGAGGTCGCCCCGAAAATGGGCGCGCGTGTCGGCAAGTTCTGGGACCATCTGAAGAACGCCAACGCGGAGGCGAACCCCGAGCTGCTGCGCCTGGCGCTGAAGCTCGCCACGGGGGCGGGCAAGACGACGGTGATGGCGATGATCATCGCGTGGCAGACCGTCAACGCCGCGCGCCATCCCAACAGCAAGACGTTCTCGCGCGGCTTTCTCGTCGTTGCGCCCGGCATCACCATCCGCGACCGCCTGCGTGTTCTGCAACCCAACGACCCCGAGAGCTACTATCGGCACCGCGAGATCGTTCCGCCCGACATGCTCGGCGAGATCGACAAGGCCAAGATCGTCATCACGAACTATCACGCCTTCAAGCTGCGCGAGCGGCTGGAGGTCGCCAAAGGGACGCGCAACGCGATCGAGGGGTGGCGCGGCGAAAAGCTTCAGACGTTGGAAACCGAAGGCCAGATGCTCCAGCGCGTCATGCCGGAACTGATGGGCATGAAGACCATCGTCGTGCTCAACGACGAGGCGCATCACTGCTACCGTGAGCGGGTTCAGGACGCGGATGGGGAAACCGAGGCCGATCTGAAGGGCGAGGACAAGGACGAAGCGAAGGAGAACAACGAGGCCGCGCGGATGTGGATCTCCGGTTTGGAGATCGTCAAGCGCAAGCTCGGAATCTCACTCGTTTACGACCTGTCGGCGACGCCCTTTTTTCTGCGCGGATCCGGCTATCGCGAGGGCACGCTGTTCCCGTGGACGATGAGCGACTTTTCGCTGATGGACGCCATCGAATGCGGCATCGTCAAACTGCCGCGCGTGCCGGTCGCGGACAACATACCCGGCGGCGACGCGCCGAAGTTCCGCAATCTTTGGGAGACGATCGGCAAGAAGATGCTGAAAAAGGGCCGTGGCTCGGGCGGCAAGGCCCTCGATCCGCTCAGCCTGCCGGTCGAGTTGCTCACGGCTCTGGACGCGCTCTACGGCCATTACGAGAAGACTTACAACATGTGGCGCGAGGAGAAGATCGTCGTTCCGCCGGTCTTCATCGTTGTCTGCAACAACACCTCGACGTCGGAGCTCGTCTATCAGCACATCTCTGGATTCCAGCGCGAAAACGACGACGGGACGACGACGCTGCAGAACGGGCGCCTCGAGCTGTTCCGCAATTTCGACGAGCACGGCAACCCGTTCCCGCGGCCCAATACGATCCTGATCGACAGCGCCCAGCTCGAATCCGGCGACGCGCTCGACAAGGATTTCCGCGCGATGGCGGAGACCGAGATCGAACGATTCCGCCGCGACATCATCGAGCGAACCCGCGACGCCGAGGCCGGCGAGACGATCGACGATGCGACGCTGCTCCACGAGGTGATGAACACCGTGGGCAAGATCGGCAAGCTCGGCGAGCAAATCCGATGCGTCGTCTCCGTTTCGATGCTGACCGAGGGCTGGGACGCCAACACGGTGACCCTCGGCGTGCGCGCCTTCGGGACCCAGCTCCTTTGCGAACAGGTCGTCGGCCGCGGATTGCGCCGCCAGTCCTACGATCTCAACGAGGCGGGGCTCTTCAACGTCGAATATGCCGACATCCTCGGCATTCCGTTCGACTTCGCGGCGAAGCCCGTCATCGCGTCGGTCGGCAAGCCCCGTGAGACTGTCCGAGTCCATGCGGTGCGCCCCGATCGCGACGCGCTCGAAATTCGCTTCCCCCGTGTCGAGGGCTATCGGGTCGAGCTGCCGGAGGAGCGTCTGGACGCAAAATTCGGCCCCGACTCGGTGCTGCAATTGACGCCGGAGCTTGTCGGCCCTTCCGTCACCAAGAACCAGGGCATCATCGGCGAGGGCGTCGACCTGACCCTCGAACACCTGAAAGACATGCGGCCGTCGACGGTGCTCTTCCACCTCACGCGCCACCTTCTCTACAACAAATATCGCGACCCCGGGGAGGAGCCAAAACTCCATCTCTTCGGCCAGTTGAAGCGCATCGCCCGGCAATGGCTGGATGGCGGTTTTCTCAAATGTACCGGCGGAACATCGCCGGCGCAGCTCTGCTATCGCGAGCTCGCCGACATGGCCGCCGAACGGATCAAGGCGGCGATCACCGAGAGCCTCGCAGGCGAGCGGCCGGTGAAGGCGATCCTCGACGCCTATAATCCGACCGGCTCGACCCGCTTCGTCAATTTCACCACGTCGAAGGAAACGCGCTGGCAGACCGATCCGCGCAAATGCCACGTCAACTGGGTCGTCTGCGACCGCGATTGGGAGGCCGAGTTCTGCCGCGTCGCCGAGGCGCAAACGAGAGTCCGCGCCTATGTGAAGAACCAGAATCTCGGCCTCGTAGTCCCCTATTGGCTCGACGTCGCGGAAATATCTGCCCGACTTCATCGTGCAGATCGACGACGGCAGGCCTGATCCGTTGAACCTCGTCGTCGAGATCAAGGGCTTTCGCGGGGAGAACGCGAAGGACAAGGCCAACGCGATGCGCGCCTACTGGGTCCCGGGCGTCAACAATCTCGGCAAGTTCGGGCGCTGGGCCTTCGCGGAATTCAAGGCAGTGTATGAGATTCAGGCGGAGTTCGATCGGCTCGTCGAAAACGCGATGCAAAAAGAGGCGGGCGGGGGCATTCCCGCCCCCCTTGTGGGGGCGGGTTAGGGTGGGGGGTCTCGCCGTGCCGTTGAGATTGACACCGGTTGCGAACGAGGCGGCCGGGCGCATCCCTTCCCCAGCTTTGCTGGGGAAGGTGGCCGAAGGCCGGATGGGGTGTGGCCCGCGGCTCCGGCGCCAGGCGGATTGCACGAACGTTGCTGCGAACTTACGTAGATCGATCCCCTGCTTTCCGCACCCCATCCGGCGCTACGCGCCACCTTGTGTCCGGAAATTGTGACAGAGTCGACGAACGGGCGGTCGCTGGAGCAACCGCCGGTCGCCGGACCTGAGCCCGTGGCCACCACAGATGAAACCTGCGGGGAAGCGAGGGACAGGTCTGGCGTCTTCCTCAACCCGAACAGTTGCATGGGCGTGAGAGCCCGCACGAGCAAGGAAGGG
>Ga0074044_10000310_pt1 | contig 48884 bp, 37 predicted proteins | sample BogForMeECP23OM1_FD_94443 | JGI IMG/M metagenome (GOLD analysis project Ga0074044, IMG submission 94443) | Bog forest soil microbial communities from Calvert Island, British Columbia, Canada - Bog Forest MetaG ECP23OM1 | ecosystem: Environmental > Terrestrial > Soil > Wetlands ...
ACCGATGCGGCAATTACTCAGAAATTGCGCAGCGCGGGCGCAATCATCCTCGCTAAGGTCAACCTGCACGAGTTCGCGATCTGGGGTGAAACGGTTAGCTCGATCCAAGGGCAGACCCTCAATCCCTATGACCTAACCCGCACGCCTGGCGGGTCGAGTGGTGGTACCGGCGCGGGTGTGGCTGCCAATTTCGCGATTGCGGGCATTGGCACCGACACCGTCAACTCCATCCGATCACCCGCGTCGGCGAACGGCATCGTGGGTATTCGCCCGACGCTCGGTCTCGTCAGCCGAGCCGGTATTATCCCGTACTCATTCACCCAGGATGCCGCTGGTCCGCTCGCCCGCACCGTTACTGACGCGGCGAAGATGTTAAACGTGCTCGTCGGCTATGACCCTAACGATCCGGCGACGGCCTGGAGCATCGGGAACACTGAGGAGGACTACACGAAATTCCTGAAGGCCAATGGTCTCGAGGGCAAGCGCATCGGCGTATTGCGCAGTTTCTTCGGCACTGCACCCGTCAACGACGAGGTCAATCGCATCGCGAACCGAGCGGTCGAGGATCTGAACAGGTCTGGCGCAACGGTAGTCGAGCTGAACACCCCAGATCTCGATAGCGGAAAGCTTACCTCTGATGTCAGCGTTCATCTGTACGAATTGAAGCCGGCAATTAACGCTTATCTTGCCGCGGGCAACACGCCCGTTAAATCGCTCGAGGAGATCATCTCTTCCGGCAAGTTTCATCCGAATATCAAGGACAGCATCACGAAAGCACAAGGTCTCGAGATGGACGACAGCTATCGCCTGCGTCTTCAGAAGCGTTCCGAGTTGCAGCAGCATGTCATGAAGATCATGGCTGACGAGCGACTCGATGCGATCATGTTCCCGCATCAGAAGCGGCTTGTGGTGCCCATCGGGGAGACCCAGGTGGAGCGCAACGGCGTTCTTGGATCAGTGACCGGCTTTCCTTCCATCGTCGTACCAGGCGGATTTTCATCCCCAACTCCGACGGCCCCGCTCGGCGTCCCGGTGGGCATCGAATTCCTCGGCAGACCATGGTCCGAGAAGCTATTGATCGAGATTGGCTACGGTTACGAACAAGCGACCAAGCACCGCCGCCCTCCGCCAACCATACCGCCACTGCTCGCCGCCGGACATCCTGCTAGGTGACGAGGTTAGTCTGAGGGCTGAATCGGCATTATGATCGGATTGAAAATAATTCAGCTTTATATGCAGCCAGCTAGCCTGGGGGCTGGTGCGAGGCCAGCGTGCCCGAGCTGATCTTTCTTGGTGTTTCGCTTCATTGCGCAGTTCGCGGCCGAAAACATCCTTCAACCATTCCGGCGGTGTATTCGTTGCAAATTCCTTCGAGTTGGGCAAATTTCCGATAGGCATCTTGGGGTCCGTTCCTTCAAGTGTCGTATCGACCGTAAGGAGATACCAACGTAGATTGCGACCAACAGCTTAACCACCGGGGGCAAAGGGGCGACCGGGCTCGGGTAACAGTACCGTGACGCGGTCAGCTCGTGGCGGACGCAGCGGCAGTCTTGGCCGGAGTTGTGGCTTGGTCAGGCTCGGAGATCTCTTCGATGCGCGGGCCCGGGGTGGTTACCGGAGAGGCTGGGATTCCGTTGATGTAGATGGTGGGGGCGACGGTTCCGCCGCGAACAGTTTCGCCTGCGGGCAGAAGACCCACTGCCCGATTTCTTCCCGAACCCTTGGCCTGGTAGAGTGCATAGTCGGCAAACACGAGTACCTGCTCCTGAGCCACGAGCTTCGGCTCCATCTCCGTCCAGGGAAAAACCGCCCAACCGATGGAACAGGTGAGACGCAGATCCGGCTTGCCGGCTTCTACGCGGTAAGGCCTGGATCCGACCGAAGCGAGAACGCGATTGGCGAGCGTGTGGGCTTCTTTGCGGTCGGTATAGCGCGAGAGGAGAAGAAATTCCTCGCCGCCCCAGCGGATCACCGCATCGGAGAGCCGGGCGGCTGAACTGATTCGCCTTGCGACCTCGACCAGAACCTGATCTCCAACCCCGTGCCCGAACTGGTCGTTGACCTTCTTGAAGTGGTCGATATCGATGAGATAAAAAATAAGATCGCGATTGCGGAGGTCGGGGGACGGATTGCTCACAAACGAGCGCAGCACCTGCTGCACGTCGGCCTCGATCGTGTTGGCGAAGAAGCGCCGGTTGCGAACACCGGTGAGCAGGTCGGTCAGCGAAGCGTCGAGCAACTCATGGTTGGCCTTGGCTAGTTCGTTTTCGAGGCGGGCCTGTTTCACAATGCCGGCAAAAGCGAACACCACAACCGCGACGAGCGACATCACAACGCGGAATTTCCAGACCGAGGTGGGCAGACTGCGGTCAAGGAACGACCATGCCGCCAGCAGGGGCAGGATCAGGGTGACCGGAGCGGCCAGACGCGACGCCCACCGCCAGTATCGCTCGCTGTTGGGATCGCCACGCTCCGAGAAGGGTTCCAGACGGTGCGCCATCAGAGCAGCAAACGTCATCCCCGCGAGACAGGCCGCCGTCGTGACATCGTACCAGCTGCCGGTGAAGTAAACACCGTCCTCGGAGAGCGTATCCACGAAATATTCCATGACGGTGTCGAAGGCTACGATGGCCGTGAGCAGGGCGTAGAAATACCGCCACCGGCCGGAACTGCGGAGCCAGCCGTGAAGAACGATCGCAAGCAGAATCAGGTCCTGGGCCAGGGCGAGATACTTGTATGCTGGGCCGTACGACTGGGGCTCGGGGGCCAGGTACTGCCATGGAATGACGAGAAACAGGTACAGGTACAGACCCCACAACAAAAGCAAGAAGAGGTCAATCGTTCCCAGGCGCTGATGGTGGGGTGTCAGCTCCACATGCGGCCGCAGCGCGAAGGCCAGAATGAGGGCGGTCCAGGCGAGATAAATCCCGGCATCGCCCAGACTCATGACGGGCGTTTGCTTCACCACTAACTCCCAATGCATCCACAACATCTGGCTGCAGGCTTCGATGGCATAGCCGCCGCCCAGAAGGACCCAGACCAGGCGTTGTTGGTGGCTACTGCTGAAGGCGTTCCGGGTAAAGGCCAGGGAGGCGGAGACCATCAGGACAAAGCCGATCCAATCGGTGATCGCGGTGAGCCGATAGCATCTCGGAAGGAGCACCGACGCGACCACCTGCGCTATCACCAGGCACACAACCGCCCCTGCCCAAATCTTCGAGCTTGATCGCGGACGCACTCTTCCCACATTGGGAATTACAACGTGTTATCCGGGCAAACCCAAGTGACAGAAGTAACCCTCTCGGCGAGTGAGCGAAGCTAGATTCGATCAGATTTAGGATTGAAGACTGTCATCAATGCAGACTGCACGAAGTTACAGATGTATGGCAAGGACTTGCATCTTCCGCGGAAAGGCCCGAATGGGTTTGACCGAATGGAACTTCGCAAGTATGCTTTCCGACAGTCAGGTTGTGCCTAGCTGCAGACACCCGTCTGATCGCGCAGCCTGAGCCGGTAGGGCGTTTTCTAGTTTCAAACTCAGTCTTCCGGGAGTCCATATGGTTGCTGCGATTTTGCGCGCTCGCGCGCTCGTCGTTTGTGGGCTGCTCTTTGTTCTTGCCGGCGTGACCATCGGCGGAGCACAGGTGGCGGTAACGACGTGGCACTACGACAACGCGCGTTCGGGGGCGAATCCGAACGAGACGATACTGACTCCGCTTAATGTGAATTTTAATCAGTTCGGGAAGCTTTTCACGCAACCGGTGGATGGGTTAGTGATTGGGCAGGCGCTTTATCTGCCGGGAGTCACGATTCCCGGAAATGGCGTGCATAACGTTGTGTATGTAGCGACGATGCATGACAGCGTTTATGCGTTTGACGCGGATAGTGCGACGGGGGGCAACGCGAACCCGCTGTGGCAAACGAGTTTCCTGATCAATGGCGCGACTACGGTTCCGATCGCGCTGCAGGGATGCGGACCAACCACGCAATGGACGGAAGTGGGAATTGTTTCGACGCCGGTGATTGATCCCGTGGCGGGGACGCTTTACGTGGTGGCGAAGACCTACGAGAATTCCACGTTTGTGCATCGCTTACACGCGCTGGATGTTACGACCGGCCTGGAGAAAACGGGCAGCCCCATCGTGATCACGGCGAGTTACGAGTATGCCGGGACGAACTACATTTTCGAGCCCGCGATGCAGGTCAACCGCCCTGCCCTGCTTCTGGAGCACGGCAATGTCTACATTGCGATTGGATCGAACGGGTGCCGCGGCGGCAAGGAGGAAGGGTGGGTGGTGGCCTACAACGCTTCGACGCTGCAGCCGGAAGGCGCGTTTGACGACGAACCGGGGGAGTCGGCGGCGGCCGTCTGGATGAGGGGTGGCGGGCTTTCATCCGACAGCTTCGGCAACATCTATGGAGCGACTGCGGATGGACCCTTCGCAGCGGGTACGAATTTCGGACAGTCGGTCTTCAAGCTGTCGCAGTCGGGCAGCACGCTGCAGTTGGCAGACTGGTTCACGCCTTTCAACGAGGCGTATCTGGACCGGTGGGATCTGGATCTGAGCGAACCCGTACTGATCCTGCCAAATCAGCCGGGCAAGTATCCGCATCTCGCCCTCGCGGTTGGCAAGGAAGGCACGATCTACCTTCTGAACCGCGACAATATGGGGCACTTCTGCGCGACGTGCACCCTATCGGACACACAGATCCTGGAAGAGTTGCCCGCATTCTCTCCCGACCCCGGAGCTATGATTTACTGGAACAACACGGTCTATACGACGGGAGTCGCGGCGCCGATCGACGCGCTGGCGCTAAGCAGAGGAAAGCTGGCGCTAACGCCGTTCGCGTACACGCAGAAGTCCGCGAACGGACATTCGCCCGTGCTCTCCGCCAATGGAAAGACGGATGGCATTCTGTGGCAGCTCAACGGTACCTACCTGTGTGCGTATGACGCGCTTACGCTGGGTAAGGCAATATATGGCAGCGGCCAGGCTCCCAATGGCCGCGATCTGCTGCCCGCGCTCCCGCACTTTGCCAATCTGGTCGTGGCGAATGGCAAAGTGTATGTCGGAACGAACAACAGCCTTGTAGTGTTCGGACTGCTCTAAGTGATCGGCGGGACGTGCCCCTGACTATTTTGCGGCGGCTCGTCGGAGACGGTCATGGATTGCTTCCCACTCAGGAGTGGTGGGCGGCGGATCTACCGCGATCCAGTTGTAATTCCCGGCGTCCGCCTGGTGAAGAGCTTCATACAGCGCGGCTGCGTAGGCGCCGGCCGATTGCGGCATCTGGTGGATCGTAACGTTGGAGCAACTGGGCGGATGAAGGTGCTGCAGGTAAAGTCCTTGTTTTTGTCCTTGACCTTGGCCCTGATCGGGCAATTTTCCATTGGTCGCTAGATATAAAGGCGTGCGCGGGCTGTAGTGACGTGGATGCATTCCGGGCGCGGGATGGGCTCCGGATTGAACTTCCTTTGCAGAAGCGACGGGGCCGACTACCGCCTCCAGTTCCCTCCGCGAAATTCCGCCCGGACGAAGCAGGACCGGTCTTTGCTCATTCAGTCCAGGCTCGTTCAGTCCACGCTCGGCAAGCGAGAGCACGGTGGATTCGATGCCGACCTCACAAGGTCCCCCATCGAGGATGAAATCCACGTCGGAGCCGAGGCTCCGGCGGACGTGCTCAGCGGTCGTCGGTGAAACCTCGGTGAAGCGGTTGGCGCTGGGTGCGGCGAGGGGAACACCGGCGGCGCGGATAAGAGCAAGGGCGATGGGATGGGCTGGCATGCGCAGACCGACGGTGGGGAGATTGGCGGTGACGATGGCGGGAATGACTGATTGCTTTCCTGATTGCTTTTCCAGCCGCTTTTCCAGGACTAGGGTCAGCGGGCCGGGCCAGAATCGGCGCGCCAGGCGGTCAGCGATTTCTGGCCACTTCGTAACCAGCGACTGCGCCATTTCGATCGAAGCTACGTGGACGATGAGCGGGCTGGTGCCGGGTCTGCGTTTGACGGCGTAGATGCGGGCTACCGCTTCGGCATCGAGGGCGTTGGCGCCAAGACCGTAAACAGTTTCAGTGGGGAAGGCGACCAGCCGGCCGGCGCGGAGGAGCCGGGCGGCGCGGTCGATTTCGCCGGGAGGGCAGGCTTGGAGCATAAGTAATTGTAGATTGCGAAACGACAGATCGCGGGTCACTTAAGCGGCCCTACGGTGGAGGAACGGGCGTTCCGCCCGTTTAGCCGGGCGGGGACACCCGGCCTCCACCGGCAAGCTTAAGAAATTACTTTTTCTTCTCGTCCTTCTTCGTTTCTTCTTCGACTACCAGGTTGTTGGTCACTGAGAATGTGCCATGGACGCTGTTGGCCTGTACGCCGGCGATTTGCTTGTCCATCGCGCGGGCGACTACGCCCTCGAGTGTGATGTTTCCGTTTTTGACGATGATGTGAATGGGCGGAACGGCGCGCAGCTGGTACTGGTTCAGGACGCTGTTGCCGTAGATGGCACGGTAGGCAGCGCGGCGGATTCGGTCGTCGCTGAAAGAGGCGGGCAGAACGTCGATGTTGTTGACAACCTTCTCGACGCCTTCAATGCGCTTGACCACGTTTTCAGCATCGGATTTCAAGATGGGACGCGAGACTTGGCCGAGCAGGGTCACGGTGCCATCCGGGTCAACCTTGTAGGCAAGGTTGTCGAACACGCCATAGTAAGGAAGCATCACGAGTTCGTGACGGACTTCCTTGTAAATGCGATCGATACTCTTCTGACTGAGTGCGCCAGCTGGTTGGTTGTCCTGGATGGCGGGGCTGGCGAGGCCCACCATCGAGAAAATCAGTGGCAGAGCAAGCACTGCGAGCAGTGATTTCTTCATTTGTTTCACCTCACGCAAGATTCCTTACAACATGGTGAGAGCCCCGAGACGCTTCGCAATTTTGAGACGCTGGAAAGAGCAGAGAAGTTGCTTTTTCTTTGCGCCGGGGGCCGGCGGTCGGCGGACAGGAGTGTCCGCCCTAACTCACGCTGCCTTGGGCTTGCGGCGGCGCTCTCGAAAGCCTTCGATCAAGAGATAGAGCACAGGGATAAAGAACAGGTTGAGGATCGTGCTCATGATCATGCCGCCGAAGACGGTGGTGCCTACGGAGTGGCGTCCATTCTCTCCGGCGCCGCTGGCGGTGACCAGGGGAACGACGCCCAGGATGAAGGCAAAGGACGTCATCAGAATCGGGCGCAGGCGGATACGGGCGGCTTCGACGGCCGCGTCGAGAATGGTCATCCCGCGTTCGCGCAACTGCTCGGCGAATTCCACAATTAGGATGGCGTTCTTGGACGCCAGGCCTACGAGCATGACGAGTCCAACCTGGCAGTAGACATCGTTCTGCTGGCCGCGGATCCATTGGGCGGACAGCGCCCCGAGCAATGCCATAGGTACGGCGAGCAGAATAATGAAGGGGAGCACAAAACTTTCGTACTGCGCCGAGAGCGTCAGGTAGACGACCAGGGTTCCTAGGCCGAAGAGGATGAGCGTGGTCGATCCCGACGCCAACTCTTCCAGCGAAATTCCGGACCATTCGTAAGTGTAGCCCTGAGGCAGAAGCTTCGCCGAGAGCTGCTGCATGGCGTCGAGGGCCTGTCCGGAGCTGAAGCCGGGGGCAGCGGAGCCGTCGATTTCCGCCGAGCGGAAAAGGTTGTAGTGGCTGATGACTTGCGGCGCGACGTTCTGGCTGATGCTGACCAGGTTTTCCAGCGGAACCATGGCGCCGGAATCGGAGCGGACGTAGTACTGCTTGATGTCCTGCGGATGCGAGCGGAATTGCTTGTCCGCCTGTACATACACACGATAGGAGCGGTTATTGAAATCGAAATCGTTGATGTAGGCCGAACCCATGTAGACGCTGAGCGTGTCGGTGATCTGGCTGAGTGGGATGTGCAGGGTCTTGGCCTTTTCGCGATCGATGGTGACGACAAACTGCGGATCGCTCGCGGTATAGGTGGTGAAAAGTCCGGCAAGGTCCCTGCGCCCGAAACCAGCGCGCACGAGGTCGTGAGTGACTTTGTCGAGATCCTGAAGAGTGTGATTGCCCTGATCCTGGAGTTCGAATTGGAATCCGCCGAACTGCCCGAGACCTTGCACCGCGGGCGGTTCGAAGGCGATGACAATCGCGCCGGAAATTCCGAACAATTGGGGGCGCAGTCGATTGAGAATTGCTGCGGCGGTGTGATCGTGGCCCTTGCGCTTCTCATACGGCTGAAGGGTCAGGAAGGTGAGTCCGGAATTGGGCGTGTTGCCTCCGAAGCTGAAGCCGGAGACGGCAAAGGTGCCCAGGATGTCCGGGAAATTCTTGGTGATGGCGGTGACCTGCTCACCGATTTTCCGCGTGTATTCGAGTGAAGCTCCAGTGGGAGCCTGCACGGCGACGATAAGGTATCCCTGATCCTCGGTGGGGACGAAGCCCTGGGGCACTTGCCGGAAGACGAAGTACGCGAGGCCGAGTCCGGCGGCAAACAGAATTAGGGCGACGACTTCGAAGCGCAGAAAAGTACGGAGAGCGCGAACGTAGCCGTTGTTAATGGCCGCCAGGACGCGATCGACGCGTTTGAAAAACCAATTCTTCTCGCCGTGCGGGCGACCGAGCAGGAGCGCGGAGAGCGCGGGCGTAAGTGTCAGCGCGTTGAAGGCGGAGATCGTAATTGAGAAGGCGATGGTCAGTGCGAACTGCCGAAACAGAATGCCGGTGGTGCCGGGAAAGAAGGCGACGGGCACGAAAACGGCAACCAGCACCAAAGAGGTGGCGATGACAGCGCCCGTGACTTCCTTCATGGCGTCGGACGCGGCTCGGACGGGATTTAGTTCGCCTTCCTGTAAGTGGCGCTCGATGTTTTCGATGACGACGATGGCGTCATCCACCACGAGTCCGGTGGCGAGCGTGATGCCGAATAGCGTCAGCGTGTTGATGGAGAAGCCGAGCAGCTTCACGAAAGCGAACGTGCCGATGAGCGAGACCGGAATGGTGACCGCCGGAATGATCGTGGAGCGCCAGTCTTCGAGGAAAACGAAGATAACCAGGATGACCAGGAAGATGGCCGAGCCGAGGGTCGAAACCACGTCGCGGATGGATTCGCTGACCGCGTCCGTGGTATCGAAGGCAACCTCATACTTCATGCCAGGCGGAAAGCGCTTGGAAAGGCGTTCAAGTTCCGCCAGGCACTTGCGGTGCACGTCGAGGGCATTGGCGGTCGAGAGCTGGGTGACGCCGATGCCAACTGCGTCGCGACCGTTGTAATCCAGGGTAGAGCTGTAGTCTTCGGCTCCCAGCTCGGCGCGACCGACGTCGCGCAAGTGAACGAGCGTCCCATCGGCATTGCTCTTCAGGATGATGTTATCGAACTGCGTGGATTCGGAGAGACGGCCGACGGCGCGGACGCTGATCTGGAACTGCTGGCCGGGGATCGAAGGCTGGGAGCCGACTTGTCCGGCGGCGACTTCGACGTTCTGCTCCTGGAGAGCGCTGACCACATCGTCGGCGGTAAGGGCACGGCTGGCCATGCGTACGGGATCGAGCCACAGGCGCATGGAGTACTTGCGTTCGCCGAAGATTTCGACGTTGGCCACGCCGGGTACACGCTTAAGGTTGTCGCGGACATAGACGTCCAGGTAATTGCTCATGAAGAGCGTGGAGTAGCGTGCGTCAGGGGAGAAGACGCCCGCGCCGAAAACGAAATTCTCCGAAGTCTTGGCGACCGTAACTCCGATTTGCTTCACCGCGTTGGGGAGACGTCCTTGCGCGGTGTTGACACGGTTCTGGATGTCAACTGAGGCGAGGTCGGGATCGCGGGTGATGTCGAACGTGGCGGTGATCGTGCTGACGCCGTTGTTAGTGCTGGAGGAGGTGATGTACTTCATGCCCTCGGCGCCGTTGATCTGCTGCTCGAGCGGCGTGGTGACGGCGGATTCCACAGTCTGCGAACTGGCTCCGGTGTAAGTGGCGGTGACGGCGACCTGCGGCGGCGCAAGATTGGGGAATTGTGCGATGGGCAGCGTAGGAATGCAGACGGCGCCCGCGAGAATAATCATCAGGGCGCAGACGGTGGAGAATACCGGGCGATGAATAAAAAAATCGACCATAAGAAAAAAGGATGGCGCTTTAGCTGTCCAATTTTTGGGAGCTTTTGCTCTTGCTAGCGTGCTGTCCCGCCGGTCCGCGCAATAAATTCACATTGTCATCCTGAGCGAAGCGAAGGACCTATGGATTTGAATTCGCCATGCACGAGATCCTTCGCTTCGCCCAGGATGACAATTCAACCTACGTTGTAGATTTCCGGGACGCCACACTAGCTGCTGCTTTCCTGCGGGACTACGGGTACGCCATCGATTAGAAACTGGGTGCCGGAGACGACCACCTTGTCTCCCGGCTTTACGCCGTCGAGGACGACATAGTCGTTGCCGACGATTTGCCCGATCTGGAGCGGCTTTTGGTGGATCACGTATCCACCTTTCTGGTCAGCCTCGGCGACAAAAGCGAAATAAAGGCCGCCGATTCGCGATACGGCCACGACCGGAACCACCGGCCTTTCCTGGCTGCCCCACACGACACGAGCGCGGATGAACTGGGCGGTGCGCAGGCTCTCGTTCGCGTTTGCGATCTGCGCCTTGACCAGCACGGTCTGCGTCGAGGTGTCGACTTGTGGCGAGATGAAGGTGACCCGGCTGGCGGCGAGCAAGTTTCCTGAACCGTCAACGATCTGGACAGGAAGATTCATCCTGAGCTGGCCAGATTTTTCGATGGGGATGTAGATGTAAGCTTCGAGGCTGCCGGGACGGTCAACGGTGGTGAGCGTGGTGGTCGTAACGACGCGGTCGCCAACGCGGACGGGTACATCACCGACAATTCCGGCGCGCGGCGCCACGACCTGGTAATAGTGCAACTGGACCTGCTGCTCGTTGACTTGAGCATCAAGCGAGTGCAGTTGCGCCTGGGCGGCATCAAGAGTCGCGCGCGCCTGGTCGAGATCCTGCTTGCTGACTACGCCGGCACTGGCAAGACCGCTGACGCGCTCGTAATTCTGCTTCGCCCAGGTGAGTTGGGCCACTTGGGCGGCGCGAGCGTCCTCCTGGCTCTTGACCGTGGCCTGCTGCTTGGCGGGGTCGATCTGCATCATGGGAGCCCCGGAAGCAACATGGTCGCCGGAGCGGACGAAGATCTGCGTGATGATGCCTTCAACCTGCGGCATCACCACAGCGGAGTCGCGGGACTTCAAGGTGGACACGTAGTCGGTGGTGTCGTCGACTTTCTCGGCCTTGGTCGTTTGCACTTTGACCGGCATGGCCTGCGGGGCGGCAGCTTTGGCTGCTTTGCCGTTGCCGCATGCGGTGGTGAAAAGTAGCGCGGTTAGAAGGGTCCCGGACACAATCATACCGGGCAGAATCGATGACGTTCTGGCGAAGAATTGAGACATAGCCATTAGATATAGCGGTCTAGCGCTTAACCAAATCCCCTAGCCCACGGAAACATTGGATCATCCATATGGATTCATGGCAAGGGCAGGTGGCTCCGAAGAATTTTCGCTTCTGCTAAATTGTCTTGTCATGAAACCGAGGCGAAGTTTTGCGAGCGACAATAATGCGGTGGTGCATCCCGAAGTGCTGGAAGCCCTGCGGCACGCTAACCAGGGGCACGTCGTTGGGTATGGGGACGATCCGTACACGGAATCGGCACTGCGAAAATTCCGGGAGCACTTTGGGGTTGATGTCGCTGTTTTCTTCGTTTTCAACGGGACGGCGGCGAATGTGCTGAGTTTACAGGCCCTGACGCGGCCGTTTCATGCGGTGTTGTGTCCGGAGTTGTCTCATATTTATACGGATGAATGTGGGGCGCCGGAAAAGTTTACGGGTTGCAAGCTCGTACCTCTGGCAGCACCGGATGGAAAGCTGACAGTGGAAACGGTGGAGCATGCCTATCACGGAATTGGAGACCAGCATCACGTGCAGCCGCGAGTAATTTCGATCACGCAATCGACCGAGATGGGCACCGTCTACAAGCCGCAGGAAATCGAGGCGCTGGCGCAGTTTGCCCGCGAGCGGAAAATGTTCCTGCACGTGGACGGCGCGCGGATCTCGAACGCTGTGGCGGCGCAGCGGCTAACCCTGCGGCAGGCAACGCGGGATTTGGGAGTCGATGTGCTCTCGTTTGGCGGAACGAAGAACGGGTTGATGGGCGTGGAGGCAGTAGTTTTCTTTCGTCCGGAACTGGCGGAGGACTTTTTGTTCGTGCGGAAGCAGGGGATGCAACTGGCATCGAAGATGCGCTACCTGTCGGTGCAGATGGAAGCGCTACTGACGAACGATCTTTGGCGGAAGAATGCAGAGCACGCGAACCGGATGGCGCGACTGCTGGAACAGGAAGTAAAGAAGATTCCGCGACTGAAGATTATATATCCCGTGGAAGCGAACGGGGTATTCGCGCAAATTCCGCGCGAGGCGATTAAGACGATACAGGAGCGGTACTTCTTTTATGTGTGGAGCGAAGAGGAGTCGGTGGTGCGTTGGATGTGCTCCTTCGACACGACGGAGGAGGACGTCAAGGAGTTCACGGAATTTGTGGGGGCGGTGGTGAGGAACGTCCCGAACTGACGATCCCCGGGTTCGGCTCAAAGGGCTATCCGATTTCCGCAGAAGCGCGGCCTGCCGCGTCTCTACAGGCGGAATTACTTCTTGCCTGCCCTGACCCTTGCCCACCTTGCTCGCTGCGCAGCTGCGATTCTTTTGCGTCCTGCAACCGAAATCGTTCGCTTCTTGCCAAGCCGTGCCGGTCCACGTTTGCTCCCCTGCAGGAAGACTTTTCCGAAGGTAGTTAGGGCAGCGCTTACACGCTGGAGTTCATCCTCAAGGCGTGCGCGTTCCTGTTGGAGTTGTTTGACTACAACCTGAATCAGTGTTTTTGCCATTTATTTATTTTATCACTTATAAGTTGAGTCTCGAAACCAGTTCCCGTGGAGAGGCTCGTTAAGTGGCATGAGATTCCCGTCTCGGATGAGACCCAGCTCTGGGCAAGGACTTCAGGCTGAAGCCGTGTCTTACAAGCGCGAGCAACTCCGATAAAAGCACATGGGGAACATGGAGAAGCCGGTAACCTTTGGGACGCTCCGCGGCTTTTGTGGCCTCCCCGAATCGTAAGGTGGTACCATCCTCTACTCACAACATGACAAGGCCTCGCCGGTTCCGGTCATCAAGTCGCAATGCGCGATTGTTCTTCACTGCGGTCACGGCGGTTTCTCTGATTTTGGCCGGGCTGCCAGCAAATTCAGAATTTGCCCAAGCTCAGACCGCAACGGCCCCCAAAGGATTTCGCCCGCCCGCTACGCTTCCGCTGACGAGCTTTTATAACACGCCACATCCCCCGTCCCCGGGCAGGCCTGGACAACTGATACGCTCGGAAGCGATTGACCAATACAACCTTCCTTATGAATTGTCGGCATTGCGGATTCTTTATCACTCCCGAACCGCGAGTGGAGAAGACGTGGCCGTCTCGGCTGTGGTGCTGATTCCGGATGGCAAGCCTCCCGCCGGCGGATGGCCGGTGATTGCCTGGGCGCACGAGTTCAGAGGAGCGGCGCGACAGTGCGCTCCCTCACTGATGAAGAATCTCGGGGTTGGGCCGCTGCTCGCGATGTACGCCAATCTCGGCTATGCGGTGGTTGCGACCGACTATTCCGGATTGGGGGCAGATTCCGGCAATCCGCTCGTGGACATGCAGTCGAACGCGTTGGACGTCATGTATTCTGTTCCGGCGGCGCGCGCGGCTGTGAAGGAGATCGGGACTAAATGGATCGCTGTGGGACCTTTTCAGGGAGCTCTGGCCGCCGTGGCCGTGGCGGAGAGCGACGTACGCGATTCTAATTATCTGGGCAGCGTCGCCACTTCTGGCTTGGCGGATGCGCAGGAGGCCTACCAGCGCTTCGCGTTGCGTCCTTCTAACCGCATGCCCCTGGTATTGGCATCCACCGTTACAGCGCTTTATCCGGAATTCCAGTTGAGCGACATGCTAAAAGACGTGGCGCTTCCCGCGTACCAACGTGTCACGCAGACTTGCGGAGGAGAAACCGAGCCGGAGTTCACCAACGAAATGCTCAAAGCGGGTTGGGAGAACAATCGCTTCGTGAAGGAATTTTTCAGCAGGAACACTCCCGGTCAAAAGCCGGCACACGGCCCGCTCCTTGTCATCAGTGGCGAGGCGGACCCTGACGTCCCGGCGGACATGTCAGAAAGAACAGTGGCTCGCATGTGCAAGCAGGGAAGCCGAGTTCTTTTTTTGAAGTATCCGGATCTCGATGCCAGCGGCGTGATGGGAGCATCGGTCGCAGACCAGGTCAGTTGGATCAAGGCACGGTTTGCCGGCTATGTCGCCCCCAGTAACTGCCGTTGACTCCGGAGACGGGGCGCCCCGGCAGAAAATTTCTGCCGCTACCAAGTGCTATCGGAGGCGGACGCGTCACCGGCCCGTCTGACCTGATTGCGCTTGTGATACACGATGAAAATCATGCCAACCGACATCAGCGTGGGAGGGACGATAAGAATCAGAATTCCGCTGCGCAAGGCTTGAATCATTCGAGTGCCGGCGGACGCCGCCTGCGTATAGCAGAGCGCGCAGCTCTGGGAGAAAGCCGGGAGGGGGACTGCGAGCATGGACAGCCCAACCAGCGCAATAGCAATTAGCAGGAACGGTTTTTCGGCCCTCAGCTTTCTTCTTAACATCTCTTTCAACTCGCGCCTTTCCCGTCACCAGTTATTAGCCGTTACCCATTAGTCATTTCGAAAATGGTGCACCGACCACCATCCGGGTACTATCGGTCCACCCATATTGCATCCCCAGCAGGACAGCCACCGTAAAGATGACGACAAACAGCAGAAAGGCCCGCTTTTCTGACCAAAGATGCATGAAGAACAGTTCTGCCAGCCCTGCCTCGACGACTGCAACCGCCAGCATGCGCGCGAACATTTGTGAAGCGTCAATGTTCTGATAGGCAATGACGAACTGCAAGCCTGCGAGAGCGAGCAGGCAAATATACACGATCAAATCTCTTCCGATTCCGTTGCTCTTGTGCTGTTCTGCTGTGGTCATGGAATTCTGCTCCCAAGCTTTTTTTGCTCTAGTGGGTGAGGTTCAAAAGATAGACCAACGGTACGACGAACATCCAAACCAGATCCACGAAGTGCCAGTAAAGGCCCAAAACCTCGATGTCATCCGCATTGTAACGGCCGCCCTGGTAGCGCACACCCACAGCGATTAAAGCGATTACGCCGCAGCTAACGTGGGTGAGGTGCAAGCCCGTGATGCTGAAAAATGACGCCCCGAACAGCCCCGTTCCCCAGGGATTTTTAAACATGGTCATGCCTTCATCGATGAGCCCCAGCCATTCACGAATGTGCAGCAGGGCGAAAACAATACCCAGAGCCGCGGTAATCATGATCCAGCGGAAGCCTCCGGCTTTGTCCCCAGCCCGCGCTGAGCGCAGTCCGTTCAGCATGGTCAAGCTGCTGGTCAGAAGAATGAAGGTCATCAGCGCAACATTGGTGATGCTGTGGAACGGTCTGGGCCAGTTGGGAGTCCCATTCCGCAGGAATCCATATGCCACCAGGCACGCGGCAAACGTCATAGTGTCGGCGATGATGAACAGCCACATCGCCAGCTTTTTTGTAGGAATCGAAAACGCCGGTCCTACAGTCAGGCCTGTCGAGTGTCCTTCCATGGTCAAATCCGCTTGGCTCACGGCGCCTCCCAGTTGAGTCGGTTAAAGTTTCATCCAAAGCAGTAAAAGCAGGTACAGCCAAAGAATGCCCATGAAATGCCAGTAACGCGCGGTCGCAACCAACTGGTTGCGGCGCAGGACCGAGTTACTCAGTTTGCGAATGACATAGATCAGGCCGCCCAGCCCGCCGAGCACGTGCAGCGCGTGGGTGGTTGTCAGCAGATAGAAAAACGAACTGCTTGGATTCGTAGCTAGATAGAGCCCCTCGGCCCTCAACTGCGACCACGCGACGTACTGACCAGCCACAAAAAGCAAACCGAGAAACAACGTTATATACAGCCAGCGCGCCGGGCTCTCAACCTGACTCTTCAGACCACCCATGAAATTAGCCACGCGACGACGTGCGACTTCCAAGGTCACGCTGCTGACGATGAGAAGAAGGGTGTTTAAGTAGAGGATGGACGGCAAGGTGAAGGTCCGCCAGTCCAGCGATGACCCTTTGCGAACGATAAGAGCGCTGGTGAAAGCGGCGAACATCATCGTAATGGCGAAGAGCACTACCCAAATGGCAGTCGAAGACGGTGGCGGGGAGTAGTCCTGCGTCACACGCAGGTCACCGTCCGCGGGAACCAGGTTCCGCCAATCGCCGTTGCTGGAGTGCCTTTGATCCGGCAAACGGTGCGAGTCGATTTTTGGCGGTTCATGTACTGTAGTCGCCATAAAGCACTAAACTCCTTCGGCTGTCGGCTCTTCGCTAGTTACTGCTCGCGAGTTACTGCTCGCGAGTTACTTCTCATCGTGCTCCGTTTTGACTTGCTCCGGCGAAGCCTGCATGACGTAGTCACCGACCGAACTCTGCACGCCGTATTGATAGGGATCGTGGTAAACCACCGGAAGCTTACCGGCAAAATTGTCCCAAGGCGGCGGCGTGGGAGTGCTCCACTCCAGCGAAGTGGCCTCCCACGGGTTATCCGGCGCCGGCTTGCCCCAGAAACGGCTGTGAATCAGGTTGTAGACGAAAATAAGCTGAGCCGCACCGGTAATCAGAGCGGCAACGGTGATCCAACGATGCACCGGAATCAGCGGCTGCAGGAAGTCATCCGGGAACGACGAATAGCGCCGAATGTTTCCGGCCATTCCCAGGTAATGGAATGGCATAAAGATGCAATATGCACCCACGAAACTAAGCCAGAAATGAATTCTCCCCAAGGTTTCGTTCATCATTCGTCCGAACATCTTGGGAGCCCAGAAGTAAGTTGCCGCGAAGATGCCAAACATTGCGGCAACGCCCATCACCATGTGGAAATGGCCGACCACGAAGTAAGTCGCATGGAGCATGATATCGATCGAGGGTTGAGCCAGAAAGAAGCCGCTCACGCCGCCGCTGACGAACATCGAGATAAAGCCCAATGCAAACAGGGAAGCCGAGTTGATACGCAACTTGGAACCGTAGAGACTGAATACCTGGATCAGCACGATGATGGTGGCTGGGATGGTGATAACCAGTGTTGGGAAGGAGAAGGCCAGCGAGGAGACTGGATTCATTCCGCTAACAAACATGTGATGCCCGTAGACCATGTAGCTGAGGACGGCAAGCGCTCCCATGGAATAGATGATCACCCTCTGGCTGAGCATCGGCTTGCGCATGTTGGTAATCAGGATGTGGGAGACGATGCCGATGCCGGGCACGATCGCGATGTAGACCTCGGGATGTCCGAAGAACCAGAACAGATGCTGCCACAGTAGAGTCGACCCGCCGGAGTGCGGCTGCAGTTGATCGTTGATCACCAGATTCGATGGGACAAAGAAACTGGTTCCGGCCACGTGGTCCAGAATGACGAGGATACATGCCGGCATTAGGACGGCAAACGCTGTCAGGCCCATGCAGGAAGTAATGAACCATGCCCATGCGGTGAGGGGCAGACGCATCAGGCTCATCCCTTTGGCCCGGAGATCGAGCGTGGTGGGGATGAAGTTCAATGAGCCGAGCAACTGGCCAACACAAAACAGCGCAATGGAAGCCATCCAAAGGACCACCCCCATACCTTGGCCGGGACCCGCAACCGGACCCACCGCATTGAGGGGCGCGTATTGCGTCCAGCCTCCCAGGGATGGTCCATCGCCCACAAAGAACGCCGCCATCAGAACCACGAAGCCTGCAAATGTGACCCAAAACGACATCATGTTGAAGCGCGGGAAGGGCATGTCCTCGGCGCCAACCTGGATCGGCAGAAAGAAATTACCGAATGCCGCGAAGGGCGCAGTGGTGAGCACAAAAAACACCATGATCGTGCCATGCATGGTCATCAATTGCAGGTAGTACTCCGGCGTCAGTACTCCGCCGGGAGCGCCATTTTTCGAAAGCAATTGCAGGCCGGGGATCGCGGCATTGGTCCAACCCAGGTGGATGCGCATGATCCAGGAAAGAACCATTCCGACAAGAGCGGCGACCAAGGCCAGCGCGTAATACTGCTTGCCGATCACCTTATGGTCCAGACTGAAGACATACTTCCGAATGAAACTGGTCGGAGGAGCGTGGTGCGCCGCGTGCGCGGCTACGTCGTGCATATCCTCACCTCAAAAGAAATGTTTCCGTCCACCCGCGCGAGAGCGGGGGCGGAATCACTGCATTGCCTGTTCCTTCTTCAGCCAATCATCGAAGTCTTGCTGCGACATTACGCTCAGGTACGCCTTCATGTTGTAGTGTCCCAAGCCACAGAGCTGGGTGCAGACGATTTCGTACTTGCCGACCTTAGTCGCCGTGAAGTGCAGAGAAACATCCAAGCCGGGAACAAAATCCTGTTGCACCCGCAGCTCCCGCACAAAAAAGGAATGTCCAACATCTTTGGAATGCATGAGCAGATGAATTTCCTTGTTCACCGGAATAGCCATTTCTGCGGTGACGATGTCGTCCCGGGAATCCGTATCATGCTCGGGGTCGAGACCGAAGAAATTCTGCGACCCCTCATTAATGAGCTCGGGGTGAGCGGGTCCGAACGTCCCATCAGGGCCGGGGTAGCGGAAATAGAAGGCGAACTGTCCGGCTTGGACCTGGACTGGGATCGCGTTGGCCGACGGCGCGACGAGATATACGTCAGCCCATGCCTTCACTCCGAAGACTCCGAGGGCCAGAACTTCTGCGCCTACGAGCAGCAAGGCAGCAATCACCAAAACTTTGGCGCCGCCGGGAAAATTCTTAATCTTCGCATCCGGGCCACGGTTGGAGAACATCCAGATGAAAATCGCCAAAAGGAACTGCGCTGCAAGGAAGGAGATTCCAGCCTCCGCCATGGTTTCTGACGTCTGCTCATCGATCAGATGTCCATGAGTCGAGATGTCCTCTGGCGCTGCCCAGGTGTGTAGCAGGATGGGAATCGCGGAAAGGACCGCGATTACGATGATGGTGACCGCAACGAATTTCGCCATGATATTCGCTCCCGCCGGCTTTCCGGCCTTATCGCCTTCCTCAAAACCAGCCCGGTTAACGCGGGCTAGTGACGGCTGCGCGCGTATCGTAATTCAACAACCTGAACGTTACCTGAACTCTTTATGAACACTTGTTCATATTCCTCTAAAATCCGAAATCGCTCATAAAATCGGCGGTGCCGCCTTACCCGCGTCAGTCCTTGCCTCCGCTTGCCTTACTTAGGGAATGCGGCGGCGGAGCCCGGAGACTCCGCCGCCGATGCGTCAGTAAGCGGTCGCCTTGAAGGTGAAGTTGACGTCCTTGGTTTCGTTGCCGGTGATGGTGACGTCGGCAGTCTGCGTGCCGTACTTTTCATGCCAGGCCGTGATGGTGTACTTGCCGGGAGGCAGGTTCGGCAGTTTGAAGTCCCCTCCATCCTTGCTTACGTCATAGTGCGACGTCTTCAGCACCGCGAAGTATCCGTGCATCCAGGGGTGGATGTTGCACTTCACCTCGATGAATTCCGGCTTGTCGTATTTCTCTTTGATCGGCGCCGTGCCGGGGGGCTGGGATTTGTTCCACTCGATGTTCACTTTGGGCAGCGGGTGGATGTTGTGCGAAGTCTGGTCGTCGTTGACGATGTCGAATTCCTGGTTGACGTGCATGGCCAGCACGTGCGGAATGTACTGGCAACCTTTCTGAGTGTAGGTGATGGCCTGCGTCGGAACCTGGCCGTCGTCCGGAGCTCCGGAGGAAACATACACCACCACGTTATCCAGCGCATTGTTGGCCCCGGTCACAACCGTTTCCGTAATCACGGGTGTGGCGTGCTGCTTGGCGCAGCTGGGTTCTTTGGACATGTCAATGGGTTTCTGGTGGGCGGGCGTGCCCGTGTAGGTCACCTTGCCGCTAACGGTTCCAGCGAACATCAGGGACGGACACATCAGGGACGGGCATACGAACAGCGTCGAAAGAGTTAGCAGCATTTGCTTGGTGCGCATTCGAGTAACTCCCTTCTCGGGTCTTCAAGTATTTAGCGGCGTATTTAGTGGCCGCCACCGGGCGACTTGTTATCGGCCGGGGCAGCGGCTGGCGCTGGACTTTTCTCCACGTACGGGGGAATTACTCCGTGCGCAGCCGCCAGAACTTCGTTCTCTTTGCCGTGACGGTTGACCTGCAACGTGCGCAGGAAGTGGACGAGATCCCAGGCGTCGTTGGGCTGAATCACATCCGCGAAGGAAGGCATCGGCGTGCCATCCACGCCGGTCATGAAGATCTTGTAGATGTCCTGATTGCTGTTGCCGCACTTGAAACGGGAGTCGCTTCCGCCAGCCGCGAAATTGTAGGGACGGATCGGATTGTCTTTGCTGTCGGTGAGGGTCGAGGCAGACGGACCGTCGCCTTCCCCGTGGGGTCCATGACACTTCCAGCATTCAAGCTTGGTGAAGAGCGCTTTGCCGTGGGAAATGCTCTCGACGGTGACCGGAGGTTCGGCGGGAATCTTGATCGGCTCGCCGGCTTTTTCGTGCTCCCAACGGGGCGAGAAGATCTTGATATAGGCCACCAAATCGGCACGTTGTTGCTTGGTGAAGGTATTCCAGATAGGCATGTTGGAGTTGGTCAAGCCGCGCCCGATGGTGTTGAAGAGATCTTCATCGGTAGGCAGCGTGCCGGTCAGAGTGGAACGGCACTTGAAAGTGGCGATGGTGAAGTCGCGCGGCTTCGGATCAAGCCAAACGGCGTTCTCGCCGTTGGCATCGCCGTAGTCGCCGTGACAGCCGGCACAGTAGCGGCGGTAGTCGGATTTGGCGTCCGCCGAGTGGCCGGTGATGTTCCCGATGTGGCTCTCCATGGGCTTGACTACGAGAGGAGGCTTCGGGCCTACGTCGGGCGCTTCCTGCGCGAAGGCCCGAGCAGTGAATCCAGTACCGAAGACAAACCCTAGAATCGCAGTGAAAAGAATCGCGCTGATAAAACGCATTGGCTTCAAGCTGTTCATAGTCAGCACCCTTCAACTGAAGTCAGCGCTGGCGAATCGAGCCGCCAGCGGATTCATCCTCATCAGAAATCAAAATCCATTCCGAACAGCAGTTCGCTCGTGTTCTGGTAGGTGGCTTTATTCGAAGAGTTAAGAGGTCCCACAGCGTTCTGGAACAGGTTAAATTCGCCGAAATAAGCAAAGCCGGCCCGGCTGGTCATAAACGGGTTGTAGCGGTAGCCGATCGAATAGTTGTTGATGTTTCCTAGATTCGACGGGGAAGGTCCCCCAGTTCCCATGTATCCCGAGCCGTTGGCTTGTTGCGACATTCGTTCCGCCTCATAGACGGCCTTGAAGATCAGCTGCGGACTATATACGTAGCGAGCTTCGAAGGTGTAGCCGTTCCAGGTGGGCGCCCGCGATCCCGTCGGAAGGATTTGTCCTGGTGTATTGTTCAGAGGGCAACCGGTGGTGCCGGCGGTACTCGTGCAGGTGGCAGTTCCATTGCCATCCGAGGCGATTGCGTTGCCATAACCCTGCCCGAAATATGCATTATCCGACCCGTGCTGAGTCACCACGTTCAAGTCAAAATGGGGACCGAGGTAGAACTGACCGTAAAAGCCCACACGACTAAATCCCTTGTTGCCAATTCCCGAACCAGGGATGGGCACCCCGCCAGAAGTCAGATAGTACGTGGCTGCCTCTCCTACAAAGGCGTAGGCTCCGACACGCTCCGTCCCCAACTTGCCAGCATCAAACGCTTGGTCGAAGGTAAAGAATCCGCTATAGGAGTTGGCTCCGGTAATCAGGCCCACGCTCCCATCGTTCGAGCTGAGCAGGGCGGCGGAAATGCGCGTTCGATCGTCCACCGAGTGTCCCATGTACTCCATGCCGAGCTGGTTGTCCCCCATTTGCCCGAACGTGTTTCCGTCATTCACCGGAATGAAGTGATAGGTCTGATAAATACCTCCGTTACCGGTGAGCCATAGCGTGCGCTTTTCAGAAAGCAGGTTGTTGAGCTCGAATTTACCTAGCCTGATGTTGAGCCAAGGGCTGCCGGCGATGTTATCCACGCGCGCATTGACGCTCTCAAAATGAAACGCTCCCGTTGAGTCCGATGACGGAAGCACATAGAAGGAGAAGTTCTTCTCCAGAGTTCCGCCGGTATGGAAGTCGAGCCCGCTCAGGTCAAAGCCGGTCGACGAGATGCGTTGGGTCACCGAACCTGAAATCGCTCCGGTCGTCGAGTTATAGGTGTCAACCTGGCTAAGGCTGCTCAGCCGGTGCCAGATCGGCGTGATACGGAAGGTCACCGGCCAGTAGCCGGGATTTTGCCAGATGGGAGCATCCCGCTCGTTCATCAACTGATAGCCATTGTCTCGGAACTTCAGCCCGAAGTTGTTCAAGGCGGGCCAAGACTCGTGGCAGGCCGAGCAGCGAAGCCCATACTTCCTGGCGAAGGCCGGTAACGCGTTCGCCGACTGGCTGGCGCTCAAAAGCAGAAAGATTAACGCGAATGCAGCGGCGAGGACCGAACTTACCCGCTGCGGCTTCTGACAGAGATGAGACTGCGCCCACATACGCATGCTGCACTCCTCAGACGAAGGTCACAAATTTTTCTTTGCTAAAACGCTATTCCCCACAACACGCAAATGAGAATGCCAGGCAGCGATCAGTGAGGACCTTTGCCTGGCTAGTGCGCTAAAGCACAAACCACAAACTTTTTTTCACGAAGTGGGCTACCCACCCACGGCGGAGGATGGTACTACTCTGGGTAATAAAGCGCAACAGTTTTGTAATGAGTTTACATTTTTTTACGCCGTGTCCCCAGACTGACGGAGAGTCGCACCTGGGGTGTGCGCTGCAGAGTTGACATCGATGAACCAGCGTAAGAGACTCTTGCAACAGGAGCACCGGAGCCGGTCGTGATCTGGGAGAACTTTCGCGGTAAAGGGCCGAATCGTTGGCTTGCGTTTGATGGACCTGCACTTTATCTCAGGGTAATCGCAGTATTTTGTCTGCTCGCTGCGGCAGCAATCGCCGCGCACGGCCGCGAAAAAAATGTTCTTGAGTACGGTGCGGGCCTGATTATCAACATTCCACTGCCGGAGCCCGATGTGGCGCAGGTGGTGGAAGACGTGGCGCAGAACACGATCATCCGGGGCACCAAGGAATACAACAAAGACGAGTACGTCATGGGAGCGGTCGCAGCCGAGTCTACGCCGGTTTTTCCGGCCTGGACGGAGGGCGGCAAGGTTTTCTACAAAGTGAAGACGCACGCACTCGATCCGCGAAATTTCAAAGACAGCGGCGACCTTGGAACGTTGGCCGTGCGCTACGTGGTACAGGTACAGGGCTTCGAAAATACCGTGCTGCGCATTGACGCTCTGTTCGTGGAGGATTTTCGGCACAGCGTCCATCAGTCGAACGGCTCGGTGGAAAGCAGCGAGTACAAGGACATCCAGGAGCGCCTGGACGCGATCGAACTGATGAAAAAGGAAAACGCCGAGGCTTTGCGAGCGAAACAGGAACGCTTGGCGAAGGAAAATTTCGGCTTGGGCAGTGACACGGTTCTGCTGAGCACTCCACCGCCGGAGACGTCCCTCGAAAACACGCCTGGCGAGAGCCCGATGGGCCCCGTGGGGAAGACCACGAGCAGCCAAGCGGCGACGTCGGAGCAGCCCGCGGAATCGCTGGAGCAGCACGTCGCCGAACTGCGCCGCCAGGTCGAGCGGTTGGTCAAGAAGCCCGGGGCTCCGCTCAAGTCCGCCCCCTTCCACACCGCGAGCACGCTGAAATCACTGGAGCCTGGCGTCGAAGTTCTGATTCAGATCTCAACGCCTTACTGGTACGGCGTGGAGACGCATGACGGACAGCACGGTTGGATTCGACGGGACCAGTTGGAGCAGCTGCCATGACCGGCCAAGGTTTGCCAGCCGCTCCTTTGCCATTCGCGACTCTGCCATGCGCTCGCCGATTCCTTCGCGTTGCGCTGTCCGCGTTTCTCCTGGTCGTGCTACTAGCCGCCACGGCCCCGAGCGGCCAGGCGCAAACAAGTCCGCCAGCAGGGCCGTACGAGCGCACCTACCCTCAATCGAAGAGCGCGGTGGAAAAGGCGCTGAAGGAGTTGCAACCCGCCATGCGCGGACGGCTGCCGGTGTTGGAAGGATTCGCCTTGCCGGGCGATCATCCTTTGAACCGCTACCAGCGGGCTTACTACGAATCTGCCGTGCAGGTGCGCTCGACTGCGTCGGGTGAATCGGTGGTGCGAGTGACCACGAAGGTGACGGCTTGGTACGCGGATTCAACTCCATCTCGTTCCGGATACCAACTGCTGACTTCGAATGGCCGGCTCGAATCCGATCTTCTCGACCAGTTAACGGATCTGCTGGCGACGAGACCTGGTCCGCCGAGACCTGGTACCTCGAGACCCGGTACGCCGAGTTCGGGCAAAGACACTGCCGAACCGGCCATCTCGGCTCCGCTACCCCAGTTGCCGGAAACCGGGCGCACGTTCCCTTCATCGGTGGCAAGGGGATTGGCGGGGCAAGCTTTGTCGGCTCGGCAACTGGCAGATGCCAAAAATTCCGAGAAGACATCCGAGAAGGCGTTAGATCGAACCGGAACCGACTTGCAGGCCGAGGCTGCGAGTTTGGAGGAAGTGCTCAAGAACCAAGCGCATCCGAGGAATCTAGTCGCGATAAAAAAAACAGGAACGCCGGTGGTCGCGTCTCCCAGCTTGACCGCCAAGGCCTTGTTTCTGGCGAGCGCGCAAGACGAGTTCGAGATGTTGGATTTCAATGCGGACTGGGTTCACGTGCGGATTTCCGGCCCGTCGCGGGGATGGATCTGGCGCACGAGCCTCGAGATGCCGGAGGGCATATCGGACGTTCCGTTGGTTGGCACAAAGGCCGCTCCGGTTGCAGCCGACCTGTTTCAAGTGACGCGCGAGGAAACTGCGCCCTTCCCGGGGGATTGGGAACCACTGCGGGGCAGAAACGTGAAAATCATCTCGGTGCAAAAGATCCAGGAAGACGAGAAGAGCGGCGGCGCGCAAGCGAAACTGGAATTCGCCAAATCTTTGCTCGACAAGGACTACGCAGAACTGGCGGCAGGATCAAAGGAACTTGCCGGAGTCGTGCTCATCTTCGATTCGGTCGATGGCGGCATGATCGCAGCCACGCTGCCGACGGTTCAGCGCTGGAAGGCGGGTACGTTATCCGACGCAGCTCTTTGGCATCAGTGTTATTTTGATCCACCGGAGACATTCACGGTCTCGAGCCCTGCGGGCGGTCATTAACTTGCCGGCGCCGGTTGCCAAGCCGGTTGCCAAGAACTGCGTTTGGTGCGAGCATCGTTACGGTGGGGCGTGGTACCGCGTTGTAGTTTTGGCTTGACATTGAACTGACGGCGCGATACCAATGCTGTCTTTGACGAGCCGGTCTCAAGGTTCCAAGGAAAACCAGGGAGCAAACTGGTGAGCGTGGGGTCCATGTTGCAGGATGTTGTCTCTCTGCTGCGCGATTACGCTGAACTGACCAAGGCACGCATTACGACGCTGATCGTCCTTACGGCGTGGTGCGGCTATTTCTTTGGCGCGCACCGGATGGGCGTGTCGTCGTGGTCCCTGGGCCTGTTTCATGCCTTGCTGGGTGTAGCGCTGGTTTCAAGCGGAACGGCAGCGCTGAATGAAGTGCTGGAATCGAGCGTTGATGGGCGCATGCGGCGCACTGCGCTCCGCCCCCTGCCTTCGGGACGCATGACCAAGGCACATGCGGCCACGGTAGGCCTGGCGCTGACGCTGGGTGGTTCCATTTATCTGGCGATGTATGCCAACTTACTAACCGGATCGTTGGTGTTTTTGACGGCGCTGGTGTACCTGGCAGCATACACCCCGCTGAAGAAAGTATCTCCACTGTGCACATTCGTGGGCGCGTTTCCGGGAGCGATGCCGGTGGTGCTCGGTTGGACGGCGGTGCGCGGGAAGCTGGAAGTCGAAACTCTGATTCTCTTTGCCATCATGTTCGTGTGGCAATTTCCGCATTTTCTCTCGATCGCATGGCTTTATCGCGAGGATTACGCGCAAGGCGACATTCGCATGTTGCCGGTAGTGGACTCCGACGGGAAGTCCACCGTCTGGCGGATTCTGGCCTACTCCGCAGCGTTGATTCCGGTGAGCGTTTTGCCGGTTGCGTTGGGCATGGCGGGACGCGTGTATCTGGTGGGCGCTCTCCTGATGGGCGCGGCGCTGTTCCGTGTGTCGATGGGAATGGCATATCCGCAACTGCCGGCAACGGCTGCGGCGTCCAAACCGTCAGCCCGGCGGTTGTTGCGGGCGACAATCATCTATCTGCCTGCATTGTTCGCGCTAATGATGGCTAACTCGGGCAGTTAGTCGTTAGTAATCCGCTGATCAATACTCGATCCATAAGTCTTTATGGAAAGTCTTCGCTCTGGCGCGCGTCCGGGCTTACTCCAACTCCAGTTCAATTTTCTTTGTGGCCAGGTCCAGGCTTGCGATCCGAAACTTGCGGATCTGCCCTGCCCGCAACGATTCCGGTTTGGCCTCGGCGGCGGGAGCGCCGCTTTTCCAGCGTGCTTGCAGCATGGAACCGAGCGACGACAAATCGGGTTTTGATGACGATGAGGACGCTGGTGTCGCGCGCTTGTCTTCCTTCGCCGGCTGCTCCTCGGAGATTCGGCAGGTCGCGAGAACGCCTTCGCCTAACTCTACGCGAGCACGTCCTTCGGAAACTTCAACCATGCGGCCCGTGACGATGTCGCCTGCGTGGTGTTCGGCTAGGTAGTCATCCAGGCCAGTTGGGACCAGCTGTTTCATGCTCAAGCGTATAAGCCGTTTTTCTGGATCGAGCGCGAGCACCTGCGCCTTCACCACTTGCCCGACCTTCAGCACTTCTTGCGGGTGATTGATGCGCTTCTCCGCACTGATTTCACTGATGTGGATCATGCCCTCAACGCCTTCGGTAAGCTGCACGAAGGCGCCGAACTTTGTCAGGTTGGTTACGGGACCTTCGATCACCGTGCCCGGCGCAAATTTTTGTGCAGCCCCGGCCCAGGGATCGCCCAGCGCCTGCTTCAGGCCAAGAGAGATGCGCCGTTCTGCGGCGTTCACTCCGAGAATCACGGCTTCAACCGTCTCGCCCGTCTTCACTACATCCGAGGCAGTTCGCACTCGCTTAGCCCATGACATTTCGGAAATATGAATCAGACCTTCAATGCCGGGTTCGAGCTCCACAAACGCGCCGAAATCGGCGATGCGTGTAACCGCACCTCGTACGCGTTCGCCTGCCTTGTACCTTTCGGCGACGGCGTCCCACGGATGCGGCTGCAGCTGTTTCATGCTGATCGCAATGCGCCGCTTCTCTGAATCGATCTTGATGATCATGGCTTCGATTTGCTGGCCTGCGGAAAGCACGTCAGAAGGCTTGTTGACGCGCCGCCATGAGATTTCGCCGACATGCAGCAGGGCGTCCGCGCCCCCGATATCGACGAACGCACCGTAATCGGTCAGGCTGCGGACCTCGCCCTGCACGGTGTCTCCTTCTTTAAGTTCGGAGTAACGGCGCTCTTTACCTGCGCGTTCTTCGTCTTCCGCAATGGCGCGACGATCGACCACCACGTCTTCCTCTTCCACATCGAGCTTGATGATGCGGCAGCGGATTTCCTGCTCGACCAGTTTCTCCATTTCGGAGGCGTCGTGGGTTCCACTGCGCGAAGCGGGCATGAAGGCTCGCACTCCGATATCGACGCTCAAGCCGCCCTTGACCACGCCCGTCACGGTGCCGATGATCGTTGACTTCTCGGCGAAAGCTTTCTCCAGTGAGGACCAGTCGGTGGGACGCTCGACCTTGCCTCGGGTCAGCTCGTAGTAGCCTTCCGGATCGCGGCCCTTGACGGTGACTTGCACTTCGTCGCCGGGTTTCGGCGGCTTGTCGGCGGGGAACGCGGTGATCGGTAAAACGCCTTCGGTTTTGAATCCGATATCGAGAACGATGGAGTCGGCGGTCACGGCAATCACCGTGCCTTCGCGGCCCTGACCGCCTGCTTCCTTCTTGCGGGAATGACTTTGTTCGTACTCGGAAAAGATATCTTTGAATGATTCAACGGGCTCGCCGGCTGGCGCGGGTTCCGGGGCGGTTGCGTTGGGCGCGTTTGGTTGGGGCGTGGTTGGCTCGGACATGTCTGGATCGGACGACTCTGATTTGGACGACATTGGATTGGTCATGAAGAGGTTAGAGCCCTGCGGCGTGATCCCGCCTAGGATAACACCGCTCAGGGCTGGCCTGGAGACTGAGCCGGGGCGGGATTTCACGCCTCGGGGGGGTGAACTATTTTCCGTTTCCCCGGTCGAGCTCAACCTCGGCGAGTTCCATCTGATGGACGCCGACGCAAAAGTACAGTAGCGGTTCACCAGATATTGTAATAACCGTTACGGTGGGCGAGTTCGACCTTGAGGCCGAACAGCTTGCCCAGGTTTTCGGCTTGCAGGATCTTTTCCTTGCCTCCGTCGGCCACGATCCGGCCGTTCGACATGAGAACGACTCGTTCGATCTCTGGAACGACGTCTGGGATCTCATGCGTTACGAGAATGATTCCAATTCCGGAGTTGGCCAGCGAGCGCATCGTTTCCCGGAGCCCGTGCTGCGCCGAGATGTCCAATGAATTGCAGGGTTCGTCGAACAGCAGCGCGCGGGGCTTATGAACAATCGCCCGGGCGATCAAGACGCGCTTGGCCTCCCCCGACGACATTTCCTGCACCGCACACTCGGCCAGATGCGAGACTCCCAGCTGCGCCAGGGCGGCCTCGGCTAGTCCTCTTTGTTCGGAATCAACAGTGTGGTTGGGAAAGATGCGGGTGCTGCTGAAGAAGCCGGACAGCACCACGTCCAAACCACTGGCGTCACCGGTGCATGAGGACATCAAGTCGTTGGATACGATGCCCAGCAGGGAGCGCAGTTCAAAAACGTTCCAGCTCTTCTGGCCGAGGATGGTCATGCTCGACCCTGCGCGGACCACGGGATAGCATTCGCGGGTAACGGTCTTGATCAGGGTGGATTTTCCGCAACCATTCGGCCCCAGCACCGCCACATGTTCGGCGACATCAATGCGCAGGGTGAAGTCGTCGAGGACAATCTTTCCCCCTCGCATCACGCGAACCTTCCGCAGATCGAGTAAAGGGGCTTCGCTGTCCGCGCGGTCGAGTGCTTTCACGCTTACAGTATCGCAAGTATTGGTGCTGCTGAGCGAGACTGGTGGCGGCGATTGCCGATCGTGTTTCAGGGTTTGGCCGGGTCGTAGTTGGGAACCTTCGGCGTCAACTTCCGGATGACAAATTCTTGAAACAGATTGGCGACCGCACTTGCGCCAATCCCGATTGCCCCGTTTTCGAGCGTTAATCCCGCTCCATTGCGATCTTGCGCTGGATAGTAGAGATTTGAGATACTGCCCGCCGCCAGGCTGCCGAGGACATTCGAGTAATTGGCCTGCCAGTGTCCATTGTCGCCCTTGCAGATCACTGAATTGGCGATCGCATACAGAAACCGCGATGGCTTGCTACCGCTTCCCTTATAGAAATAGCGCGGATCTTGTTTCAGAAGCGATGGCAATATGGCGGCACCGATGAACGTGCCCGTAACCGTGTCGGCATAGCCGGCGCCGAAGCGCTTTCCATAACCTTGCGCGCCTTGCCCATATTCGGCGAAATGATTTTGCGCCTGCTCAACTCCCGCAGCGCCTCCCACAAATATGAAGGTGAATGGATCCACCACCGTTCTCAAGGCAAGCTTGAACTTTTGCTTTCGGTCGAGGGGAGCTGCATTGGGGATGTAGCTGACATAGAAATTTGGAAGGACCCCGAGCACGCGCTGCTTCTCTTCAACCTTGATCTGCTCTTCTGCCACTTCGGTCTGTGTGAGGCTGACCTGTACCTCAGAGATATTGGTAGCAACCGCCAACGCGTTCTTCGGGACAATGTAGGTCTCCCCCGAATGCAGGATTCCAGAGAATGTTTGGGTCGCGAAGCCCGCCGACGTAATGGTGAGCTGGAAAGGTCCGGGAGCGATGTTGGCAAAGGAAAATTGCCCATCGTCGCCTGACAGCGCCTCCTGGTTCAGGGATTGATCTTTACCAGTAAGCCGCACGCTGGCTCCGGCGACGACAGCTCCACTTTGATCAACGACCGTTCCGCTGATGCTTCCGGGCAACGTTCCGGGCGATCGCTCACCGGGCAGTTGCCCGCCAACTGAGTCTGCCTCCCCCCGTTCCGGACTATTTTCCCGACTCTGTTGCGGACCAGGCACAGGCGCTTGCTGAGGGGTCTGTCCCAGGCAAAATGTCGTCCAACTCAGAGTGACAAACGCAAGAACTACGAGTCCAGACTTGAATTGGAGCGCCATGAATAACTTAACCTTATCCTCTCCCGTACTTCCGATTCAAATCACCAAAGTGATCCACTCTCGGGCCTTCCCCTGCGCCGAAACCGAAGCCGGTTGCAGCACACGTTCGCTGCCAATCACAGCATGGCCGTCTTTCCCTTGTCGAATCCCGCTCTTCGAACTTTGATGCTTGATATACCCAGACGTTTGCACTCACGAGTCCTGGTCGATCCCATTCGCGAAAACGGGGTGACAATCTGGGGTGGACAATCTGGGGTGGACAATCTTGGGTGGACAATCTTGGCTGCAGCCAATTGATGGAAACGCTGCGGACTCGCCCGGGCACCCGGTCACGAACTTTTCATCCGACACGATTTACAGGGTCGCCTTTTCACCGGACAGCAACTTGGCGTGATGCGCGTTCATTCCGAAGCCGACATCGTGCTCCTGCGCGATTTGGGCGCATCCTCGCAGTAGCCCCGCAGTGACACTTTTCGATATCCAGGACGCTTGAATCCTTCAGGCTCCGTGATGCCCGTCACATCTGCGAGTGAGTAGCCTGGCAGTGCCGTCACTCGGCACGTCGGAGCCATTCACGAAGCTTGGCACCGAGCCTAACTTGGAATTGAGCAGTTTTCGGGGGAGGGCTGTTCAACGATAGCGCCCCACGACTCGATGAGTCAGGGGCGCTTTCGTTTTCCTCAAGCTGACATTTGTCCAGATGTTTTTTCTGTTCTTCCCAGCGCCAGCTTCACGATCACCGGATTGCAACTGAGTTTCTTGAGACAGTCTGTGAAACTATCTTCCCAAGCGGGATAGCACGGGCCCGCGACTCCGGGGTGAGGGGATCTACTAGGCAACCAAGAAGTGAAAAGTGTGACACGAAAAGTGGCGGTCGGTCACGGCAGTGCCGGTGTTTGGATCTACGATGATGTGCCACTCCTCAAGTAACCATTCTGGGACATAACGCTGATTCCTGTTTCGCTCGCACCAGCTGTGCAGCTCCGCTGACGAGGTGTACAAACCCGCTGTGAGGTGCAGTTGCCTGACCAGCAGTTCGAATTCAGTCGGAAGAGCGGGAGCGGGCCGAATGGGAAGCCCCCAATTGGGATTTCCGCGCTTGCGAGTCTTAGCGGGGAGCGCAACCGGTATCGTCATAGGCCGATCATACTCCGTTTAGGTCTGTGCCGCAGAATCGCAGCGATTCGGGCTAGAAGGGCGGAATGGTAATCCGTCACATTGATGAGCATCGCATGTCACTGACTTCCAGCAACTCGGAATGCTAAATTTACGCGGTCACATCGTGTTGCTCACAGATCACCCCGTTTCTTACGGAGCGACTTCCGGGCTTACCCATAAAACGAAATGAAGGGAGAATGCCAATGTTTGCACGTATTGTTGAGTTCGTTCCGAACTGGGAAAAGAAAGATGAGTTCATCAAGACCCTCAAGAACGAAGTTCTACCCATTCTGAAGAAGCAGACTGGCTTCCTGGAATTCATGCCCTTTTTCCCGGAAACCAGGAATGAGAAGTGCGTCAACATCACTCTGTGGGCGGAAAAGAAGGACGCGGAGCGCTATGAGCGTGAAGTATTCCCCAGGGTCGATAATATTCTGAAGCCCTATCTGACCACCCCGATCACCTGGAAGCTGTACAACGTCGAGACCACCGTATGTGAGCACTTTGTGAATGCCCTTACGGCTTGAGCGAAGAACTGAATACAGGATTACTTGGGCCGGAGCAGCGGATTGGTTGCTCCGGCCTTTTTGCAAGAGCTTTGCGTTACGGGTACCCCACGTTCAGGATCGCTGGCGTAATATCGGCAAAGAAAATGTATCTGCAGGGATGGACGAAACTCATTCCCCAAATAGTGAGGATTTCACCGGCAAGTCCAGCGATCAGACTAGCCATTGCTGTGGGCTGCCGATCGCTTCGACCAAGTCCCGCATAAACTTCGCTGCCCGTGCGCCATCCACCACACGATGATCGCTTGAAAGTATCAACGTCATCACGGGACGGACGCCTGGACAGCCGTTCACGGGCACGACCCGGTCGGCGATACTTCCGACTGCAAGAATCGCAGCCTGGGGCGGAATGATAATCGCGGTGAATGCGTCCACCCCGAACATGCCGAGATTGCTGATCGTGAAGGTGCCACCCGCGATATCGGCTGGACGCAACTGGCCGCCGCGTGCCCGTTCCGCAAGGTCACGCCGCCGCACCGCGATCTCGCCTAGCTCGGCGTTGCGAGCTTTGTGAATGACCGGCACGACAACTCCGTCGTCCACGGCCATCGCCAGGCTAATGTTGATCTCGCCATTTGTACGAACGCCGTCGCCAATCCAGCTTGCGTTCAGGCGAGAGTGCTTGTGGAGGACACGCGCAACCAGCGCGACCAGTAGATCGCTGTGCGTGAGTTTCAGTCCGCGCGATTTTTCAATCTCTGGCCCGAGCTTCTCACGCGCCTCGTTTAGAGCGCCTGCGTCGACCTCGCGCATGACGAAGAAATGAGGGACGGTTGTCCAACTCTGTGTGGTGCGTTCCGCCATCAGCCTTGCGATGGGGCTACCGCGGTCAACCGTAGGCGACGCACCGGCTTTCGATTCCGCGGCGGCGAGAATGTCAGCAGCGATGATTTCTCCGCCGGCACCCGATCCGCGGACATCAGTGAGATTGACGCCGCGCTCGCTGGCAAGACGTCGCGCTTTGGGGGAAATCTTAACGTCCTGGGTTGTGCGCTGCTTTGCGGATTGCGTTGAAGTCACAGGCTGATTTGCAGATGCCGCAATGGAGATCGCAGAGGCAGCGGGGACGGTGGCCGCGGTGGTTTGTCTTCCCGTTGCGGCGGCGACTTCATCCGCCGGGGGAACTTCTCCGGGACGCACGATCCATGCGATGGTTCTGCCTACCGGCACTTCGGTCCCTGACTGGACCTTGACGCCGGCCAGAACGCCGTCGCCGGGTGATTCGATCTCCATCACCGCTTTGTCGGTTTCGACCTCCAGCAGTGGCTCGCCTTTGGCGACCGAATCACCTTCCTTTTTCAGCCACGAGATGAGCTTGCCAGTTTCCTGGGCCATTTCGAGCGCGGGCATAACAACACTGATCGCCATAGATGGAACTTTCTAATCGCCTACGCCGACTCGTTCCTGCCTGGAACTCGCTTCGATCATCTCGCGCACACGCTTGCTCGGTTTGGATTCGGTCTCTCGAATAGCGGGAAGCGGACCATCCACCGTGAAGTAGTGTCTGCCGGCGACCAGAAGTTCCTCGGCCGGGAAGCGCGTGATGACCTCGTGGCCAGTTTCGGTGACCACGATTTCTTCCTCGATGCGCGCGGCGCTCCAGCCATCGGTCGAGGGCCAGAAAGTTTCGAGCGCGAACACCATGCCCGGCTTGATTTCGCAGGGGTGATCGAGCGAGACGAGACGGCTGATTACCGGCTTCTCCCAGATGGCGAGGCCGATGCCGTGGCCGTATTGCAGCGCGAAGCAGGCTTCCTCGTTCGGGAAACCGAATTCCTGCGCCTTCGGCCACACCGCGGCAATCTCGGCCGTGGTGCGGCCCGGGCGCACCAGTTCAATCGCCGCGTCGAGGTATTCCCTGCACCGCTTGTACGCATCGTTCATGGCATGCGAGGCGTATCCGATGGTGAAGCAGCGGTAATAACAGGTGCGGTAGCCCATGTAGGAGTGGAGTATGTCGTAATACACCGGATCTCCCGGACGCAGTACGCGGTCCGAGAAAACGTGCGGATGCGGATTGCAGCGCTCTCCTGAGATTGCGTTCACGGCTTCCACATACTCAGAGCCGAGATCGTAGAGCACCTTGCTCACCAGGCCCACCGCCTGGTTTTCGCTCATGCCCGGCTTCATGGCGCGATAGAGTTCGTCATAGGCCGCGTCGACCATCATGGCGGACGTGTTCAGCAAAGTGATCTCGTCACGCGTCTTGATGAGGCGCGCTTCCGACATGAGCGCCTGCCCATCGACGACTTTGATCCCTTCTTTTTGCAAGGCGAAGAGGACCGGTAATTCGATGATGTCGATTCCCAACGGTTCCTTATGCAGGCCGCGCATTTCGAGTTCGATGCGAATCTTCTTGGCCACATCTTCGGCGCGTCCCATCTCCGGCGTCATGGCGCCGCGCAACACGGAGATTCCGGCACGCGAGCGCTCTCCGAGCCAGGGACAGTGCAATTGGTGGTGCTTCGCCGCCGATCCGAAGTCCCACAAGATCGGCTCGTCATTTTGCGGAAGAAGCGTGAAGCGATTCGCCTTGTCCTGCGCCCAGGTGCCGATGTGGGTCGCGGTCAGGTAGCGGACATTGTTCATGTCGAAGCACAACAGCGCGCCCATCTCGGACTTCTTTAGAAGATCCTTGGCCTTCGCCAGGCGCTCGCGGCGCAGGCGATCGAAGTCAACCCGGTTTTCCCAATCAACCGCCATCGTTCCGTATGTGGGCAGAGCCATAAATCTCTCCTTTGCCGCATCGTGCTTCAGAGAACAAGTCAGAAGTAAGAAGTCAAATTGAAGAAGTGAAAACCTATGGACTTGTGTTCTTACTTCTTCAATTTGACTTCTCACTTCTGACTTTCCTTACCGTCCGCAGAGTGCGCGGGCGGCTTCAAACACGGTCTGCTCGGTGGGCACGGTTACATCTTCCAAAGGCGGCGAGAACGGAATTGGAACGTGCATCGCGCCCATGCGTTTGACCGGAGCGTCCAGATCGTAGAATGCGCCTGTGGCGATCACCGACGCAAGTTCGGCGGTGACGCCATAGCGTTCGTAGCCTTCGTCCAGCACGATTGCCCGCGACGTTTTTTTTGCCGATTCAATCAGAGTTTTTTCGTCGAGCGGCCACATGGTGCGGGGATCGACCACTTCAGCGCTGATTCCGACTTCCTCGAGCAGCGTGGCCGCGCCCAGCGCCACTTGCACCATGCTGCTGGTGGCGACCAGCGTGATGTCCTCGCCTACACGTTTCACATCCGCAACGCCCAGCGGGACGGTGTAGTCGTCCGCAGGCACAGATCCCTTGAGCTTGTACATCATCTTGTCTTCGAAAAAGACAACTGGATTCTCGTCGCGAATCGCCGCTTTCAGCAATCCCTTGGCGTCGTAGGGTGTCGAAGGCAGAACCACCTTCAAGCCGGGAACGTGGCAGAACCACGCATGCAGCGACTGCGAATGTTGCGCAGCGGAGCGGCGAGTCGCTCCCATCGTGGTGCGCATCACCATCGGCACTTTCCATTTTCCACCCGACATGTAATGGACTTTCGCAGCCTGGTTGACCATCTGGTCCATGGTCAAAGTGATGAAGTCGCCGAACATGATGTCGACCACCGGACGCATTCCGGTCATGGCCGCGCCCACGGCGAGCCCGGTAAAGCCTGCTTCGGAAATCGGCGTATCGAGCACGCGGTCTTTGCCGAATTCCTCCAGCAGGCCAGAGAGAACTTTGAAGGGCGTGCCGGCTTCCGCCACATCTTCGCCCAGAATGAAGACAGTCGGATCGCGGCGCATCTCTTCGGCCAGCGCCTCGCGGATGGCTTGCGCGAATGTCAGTTCGCGTTCGTTTTGCGCGTGAAGACGGGCTTCAGGCATACACGTCCTCGTCCACTTCATCGACGGTCGGATACGGCGCCGTCACCGCAAAGTCAACTGCCTTCTTCATCTCGGACTCAAGTTCAGCTTGTATTTGATCAAGCGCAGCCCCATCGGCGATTTTCTGCTCGACCAGCCATTTTCCGAAATTCGCGATCGGATCACGCTCCGTCTTCCATTTCTGTTCTTCCTGCTTGGAGCGGTAATATTCGCGATTGATGTCGCCCACGTGATGTCCGTGGTATCGATAGGTATCGCAGAGCAGGAAAGCAGGACCGTCACCGCAGCGGGCGCGATCTACCAGGCGCTGCGCGATCGCGTGAACGGCGCGCACGTCTTGTCCATCCACGCTGGCAGCTTCCAGGCCGAACGCAGTCGCCCGCGTCAGAATGTCTCCGGCGGTGGTTTCCGTGTAATGCGTATATTCCGTGTAGAGATTGTTTTCGCAGACGTAGATCACCGGAAGCTTGAAAAGTTGGGCGAGATTCATCTCTTCATAGAGCACACCCTGACCGAGCGCGCCTTCTCCGAAGAAACAAACCGCCACCCGGCTGTTACCGAGACACCGAGCCGAAAACGCGGCCCCAGTGGCGATGCCGGCGCTGCCGCATACGATCGCATTCGCTCCCAGGTTGCCGGTGGCCGGGTCCGCAATGTGCATGGAACCCCCTTTGCCCTTGCAGTACCCGGCCTTCTTGCCCAGCAGTTCGGCGAACATTCGATCGGGGGAGGCTCCTTTCGCCAAACAATGTCCGTGACCGCGATGCGTGCTGGTGATGTAGTCGGCGCGCTCGAGCGCTTCACAGACGCCCACAGCGACCGCCTCTTCACCGATGTAAAGATGCGCGAGACCAGGCATCAACGCCCGCGTGTAGAGTTCGTTCACCTGCCCTTCAAATTGGCGGATGGCGACCATCTGCCGGTACATCCGGAGCCACAAATCGACTTTTTCTGAAGCTTCTCTCGGCTGTGTGGCAGTCGTCATTTTTGAACTCCCGACATCCGCGCTAGAACATCGAACACGACGGCAAAGTCCAGCTTCTCCCAGCCCATGGCGCGTGCGGCGGTCAAGAACTCGTTGCTGACGGCGGTGGTAGGAACAGGAACATTCAGCTTGCGTCCCAATTCCATTGCCAGGAGCATGTCCTTCTGCATCATGTTGACGTCGAACCACGCTTCTTCCGGCTGCTGCAAGACAAAAGGACCGCGATACTGAATCATCGGCGAGGCGATCGCGCTGTGCACCATCACGTCCACGGCGACCTCGCGCGGAATTCCGCTCTTTTCCGCCAGCAGCACGCCTTCGGAAAAAGCCAGCATCTGCACGGCCAATTGCAGATTCAACGCGATTTTCATCGACAGCGCCACGCCGTTGTCACCGACGTGTGTCACCTTGGGCCCGATATCGAGAAGCAACGGCTTCAGGTGCTCGAAAGTCGACTTGCGGCCTCCGACCATCACTGAGAGTTTGCCTTGCTGCAGCGTGATCACGCTGCCGGAGACCGGCGCGTCAATCATGTCGGCGCCCTTCTCGCGAACCTTCGCAGCCAGCGCGCGGCTCACTTCGGGGCTTACGGTGCTCATGTCAATGTGAAACTTGCCCGCACCGATGCCAGCCAGCAATCCGTCGGGGCCGTCGGTCACCGCTGCGAGCGCGGCGGCGTTAGTCACCATTGTGAATGTCACGTCCGATTCCGCCGCCACGGCCTTTGGAGACTCCGCGAACTTCATACCCTTGTCCATCAACCGCTGCGCTTTGGAACGGGTCCGGTTGTAACCGGTCACGGTGTGCCCTTTTTCGAGCAGGCGAGCAACCATATTGCCGCCCATCACACCTAGACCGATGAATCCGAGTTTTGCCATCCAACAATTCCCTTTCTTCTATAGATCGGCGCTTATAAAATTCGGCGTGAAGTGCGAACTACTTCTTGCCCAGCGAAGACGAATCTGCAAGCACTTGCTTGAGATGAGCGCGCATCGCTTCTCGCGCCACCTCCGGATCGCGCTGCTCGATGGCCGCCAGGATCCGCTTGTGATGGAACTGCCCTCGTTCCGGTCCCCCGTCCACATTGAAAATGCGGCTGCGCTGTTCGCGTAAAAGACCGACGATCGAATCCAGGAGCGAGAGAATCAGCGGATTCCCGACCGCCTCGGCCAGCGCTAAATGGAAATCGAGATCCGCTTCCACGTAGGCGTCGGGGTCATGCAGGTTGCGATCCATCACGGCGACTGCTTCCCGCATGGTGCTCAGCAGTTGTTCCTCAATTCGGGGAGCGGCCAGGCCTGCAATCTCCGGCTCCAGCACGAACCGTAACTCGGCCAGGTTCGCCGACCCTTCATGCCGATTGATGCGGATCAGTAGATCGAGCGACTGCCGAATCGCATGGGAGGTCCCATTCGTCACGAAGGTACCGCGCCCGGAATAGGCCTCGACCAAACCCTTTTCACGCAAGGTCTTAACTGCCTCTCGAACCGCGGTGCGGCTGACCCCAAAACTCCGGGCAAGATCGCGCTCCGCCGGCAACTGGTCCCCGGCCTTGAGTTGGCCTTTCAGGATAGAGTCTTCCACCTGCTGCACGATCTGCTCGTATAGGCGGGAGGTCTTCACTGCCCGGTACATCGGCTTGGCCTCTCGGGAATCTACCGCTTCGTTTGTCATTGGCCCACAATCACACGTTAAAGATAAATGCACACGGTATAATGGTCCAACCACTATACCTCACTAAGAGAACTTCCGGACGACTCGACTACTATTGGATCCAAACCGTCTTGATGTTTACAAACTCGCGGATTCCATGCTCGGCGAGTTCGCGGCCGTGGCCTGAGAACTTTACGCCACCGAAAGGCAGTCGCGGATCGGAAACCACCATCTTGTTCAGGAAGACCATGCCGGCCTCGAGTTCATTGATGAACCTTTCGGTTTCCGCTGGATCGTTGGTCCAGGAGCTGGCACCCAGCCCGAAGCGGCTGTCATTGGCGATCTGGATGGCTTGATCCACATCCTTCACGCGAAAGATTGACGCCACCGGTCCAAAGAATTCCTCCTTGTAAGCCGGCGAATCTTTCGGAATATCGGCCAGCACCGTGGGCGCGTAGAAGTTGCCGGGGCGATCCAGGGGATGGCCTCCAGTCAGCAACCGCGCACCCGCCGCCACAGTTTTCTTCACGTCGCCATCAAGCGAAGCAACCGCGTCGGCGCTGGCAAGTGGACCGAGCTGCGTGCTCTCATCGAACGGATCGCCCACGCGCAAGTCCTGCATGCGCTTGACGAACTTGCGCTCGAACTCGTTGGCTATTTTCTCCGCCACAATAAAGCGTTTGGCCGCGATGCACGACTGACCGTTGTTTTGAATCCGCGCGTCGACTGCAGTGGCGACAGCCGCCTCCAGATCGGCGCTGGGCATCACGATGAAAGGGTCGCTGCCGCCCAGTTCCAGCACGACTTTTTTGATTCGTTTGGCTGCGGAAACTCCAACTTGAATCCCCGCCTGCTCACTGCCCGTTAAAGTCGCGGCGACGACACGGGAATCGCTCAGGATGCCATCGACCGGCCCCGAGCCGATGAGCAGCGTCTGGAACACGCCTTCGGCAAAACCGGCCCGGCGCAGAATGTCCTCAATCTTGAGCGCGCACTGCGGAACATTCGAAGCATGCTTCAGCAGTCCCACATTACCCGCCATCAATGCTGGCGCCGCAAAACGAAATACCTGCCAGAAGGGAAAGTTCCACGGCATGACGGCCAGGATGGGACCCATCGGCAGATAGCGGATGAAGCTGCGCTTCGCTCCAGTTTCCACAATTTCGTCCGCCAGAAATTTCTCCGCGTTCTCCGCATAGTAGCGGCAGCCGATGGCGCACTTCAGCGCCTCAGCTACTGCAGCCTTCAGAGGCTTGCCCATTTCGAGCGTCATCAGATGGGCGCACTCGTCTTTTTCTTTCTCCAGAATCTCGGCTGCGCACATCATCTTCCTCGCCCGATCCGCGAACGAGGTACGGCGATGGGTTCGGAACGCAGAGGCCGCCAGTTGCAATTTCTGCTCAATTTGCGCCGCGGAAAGAGGCTCGAAAGTCTTCAGGACTTCGCTAGTCGCAGGATTGGTAGTCGCTATCGCCATGCTGGATTCTACCCTCATTTGGGTAGCTAGTACTCTCAAGTTGTCTGACCCTAACCAGCGGCCTACGGGTGGCCAGCCTGTTTTGTGGTCGGACCACAATACTACTTGACGGGTGGCCCACGTCAAGGCTATACCTTCAAATCGCCCGATCTTTATTCCCAGATCGAAACCGGCGCGAACATGTCCGGCCAAAAAATCGTCCATCCTCATTTGAGGATTTGGAGGTCGTAATGCTTTCTCCGTTGAATGGCATTCGGGTTTTAGGCATCGTCTGCCTGGTGCTCGCCTTGGCTGTTCCCCTCATTTCCCAAACCACTTCTGGCCGCATTCTCGGCAGCGTTAGCGATCCGTCCCATGCGGCTGTGGCCGGAGCCACGGTGGTCATCACCGATGTTCAGCGCGGCATCACTCGAACCGTGACGACCGATGCCTCCGGCGATTACGCCGCCCCGGACCTGCAACCCGGAGTTTACAAAGTTCGTGCAGAAGCGAAGGGGTTCAAGAGCGTGGAGCGGCCCAATATCGTCCTGGAAGTCGCGCAGGATCTGCGTGTCGACATCTCGCTCCCGGCCGGACAGGTTTCCGAGACGGTGATCGTTACCGACGAAGTTCCGCTGGTCAATACAACCTCCGCCACTTTGGGCGGCACCCTGAGCAACGCGGAGATTAACGATCTGCCATTGAACGGTCGCAACTATGAGAACCTGCTCCAACTCCGTCCCGGCGTCATACGATATCCCGGCGGCGGGTTCTCGACCACGAGCACGAACGGACTGCGCGCGGAAGACAACGCCTACTTCGTTGAGGGCTTGTTCAACAGCGAGCCGTACTCCGGCCAAGCCATCATCAACGGCGCGGGTATCGCTGGCGATTCCGCCACGATTCTGCCGATCGACTCGATTCAGGAATTTAACGTGGAAGAGAACGCGCCGGCCGAATTCGGGTGGAAGCCGGGAGCGGTGGTGAACGTCGGTCTCAAGTCCGGCACCAACCAGATTCACGGCACCGCGTTCGCGTTCGGGCGCGACGGCGTGATGGATGCCCGCAACTTCTTCAACACGGTTCCTAATGCCAAGCTGCCAAGAACACTGGAACAATACGGCGGCAGCGTGGGCGGCCCGATTGTCAAAGACAAAGTCTTTTTCTTCGGCGCCTACGAAGGGCAGATCTATGACGTAGGAAACTCTTACGGTGGCGTCACCAGCCCCTTTATGCCCGCATCGACGACCAACGCCGGCAACTGCCTTAGCGCAGCCGTAACCGGCGACTGCGCCAACAGCATCACCGACGCGATAACGGATCTTCAGGGTCAAGGGGTCACTATCAGCCCCGCCAGCTTGAATATCTCCGGGTGCGCGGTCTCGGGAGCTGGGGTGGTTACGTGCAACGGAACTGGCTTCCCCACCAACAATACTCAGAGCACCGCTATTCAGAACGGCTTCCCCAACGACGTCACGGTTTACAATGCGCTCGGAAAAGTTGATGTCAACCTCAACCAGAATAACCGCATCGGTGGGATGTACTTCTTCGGGAATAACTCGGGGACGGTTGAAGACTTCCCGGAGTTGCAATCCAAGTGGCGGTCGGACATTCACACGCGCGCCCAGGTGGTTGGCGGAAACTGGGTCTGGACTCCCAGTCCACGTTGGGTGAATGAAGCACGCGTTGGATATAACCGCCTTTACCAGCCGACCTTGCCGGGCGATCTCAACACACCCGCGACCAGTTACGGGCTCGACACCGGCGTTTCGGGGCCAGACACAGGCGGACTGCCGCGCATCGGGTTTGCCGGTGCATTTATTCCGGGCCTGGGTGGCTTCAAATGGCCGAAGTTCCAGGGCCCTGATTCCATCACGCAATTTATCGACCACATTTCCTACACCGCCGGTAAGCATTCCATCAAGTTCGGCGGCGAGTTCCATCGCGACGCAGTAACCAATGCCGCTTACGGAAATGCGCGTGGCAGCATCACATTCCTCGGCGGCAATACTCCCGACCCCGCAAATCCTGGCCAGTTCCTCAACACCTCAGCATTAGAAGATTTCTTTTCGGGCGCGCCATTCAAGGTGTCTGTCCTTACCGGAAATCCCAGGAGGCAACTCAGCAATTGGGCCTATGCCCTCTTCGTGCAGGACGACTGGCGCATCGGCAAGAGCGTGACCCTCAACTTTGGACTGCGCTATGAATTCAACTCGGTCGTAAAGGAAGCCCACGACCAACTGGGGAACTTCGATCCCAATCTCGGCATGGTGCAGGTGGGAAAGCAAATCAGCTCGGCATACAACCCTGACCACAAGAACTTCGCTCCTCGCTTTGGATTTGCCTGGGATACCAGGGGCAATGGATCAACCGTGATCCGTGGCGGCGGTGGGCTCGTTTACGAAACCGTAAACTGGCAGTCATTCATCGCTTTCAACAATAGCTTCGGCCTTCCCAGCGTGCCAACCGGGGCGATCATCGATGCGGCCGGAGATACAGCCGGCGGAAACATCACGACCGGCAACATAACCGTCTTTCCCGGTTTTCCGTGGGATACTGCCACCCCGATTTATGGCAACCTCGCGACGCAGCCGATTAACTGTTTCAACAGTCCCTGTCCGATCATGAGCGTGGACCGCAACCTGACCACTCCCTATGTGTGGAACTGGACCCTTAGTATGCAACATGCGTTTACCCCAAACCTCACGCTGGAAATGGCCTATGTCGGCAACCACGGCGGGAATTTGACCGGCATTCGCGACATCAATCAGCCGACGGTAGGAGCGGGGTGGCCGGCGGCGAATATCGTTACCTGTACGAATAACCTGGTCAACGGACAGTACGACGTTAATAACACCCTCAACAATGGTGCGCCCTGCCAGGTTGACGGCGGTGCCGAACAAGCGGCCCAGCCGTTCGCCGTGAAGTTCCCCTACCTGAGCAATATCTTCCAGATGGGCAATATCTACAGGTCCAATTACAACGGCCTGCAAGTGACGTTGAATTCCAGAAACTTCCATGGCTTGAGCATGGTGGCCGGGTACACCTGGTCACACTCTCTCGATAACGTGGGCGCCAACTGGGATTTCGGTTACGGATCGGGACTGCCGCAGAATGCTCATAACCCAGGCACCGAATATGGGAACAGCGATTTCGATGTTCGTCAGCGCTTCACCCTTTCGCTCACTTATGCCATCCCCGGCAAGAAAGGCTATGCGCAGACCCTGGAGGGTTGGGAACTCAACTCGATCATTACCTTGCAAACTCCGCAATACTGGGGAGTGATGGACGAGGGAACCGATGCTGCCGGCGTAGGTCCGCTCCCCGTCAGCCCTCCGGCGAACACACCCATCCGGTGGAATTTCTATGGGAACCCCGACGACTTCAAGTCGGGGCCGACGGGCATTCCGTTCTTTCCCGGAAACAATTCCCCGACCAATCCGAGCAGCAATGCAGCATGTAATGCGAAGGCGTTGGCTCTGGATGGAGGATCCCCGGGTGCAGCAACTGAATCATTGGCCTTTCACGGCTGCTTCGCCAACGGTAATTCCCTCATGATTCCTCCGCCACTGGGAACGTTCGGCACCATGGGCCGCAACATCTTTCCTGACTCGGGATTCCGCGACTTGGACTTTTCGGTGGCCAAGAACTGGCATTTCGGCGAGCGGCTCCGTGCCCAGTTCCGGGCTGAGTTTTTCAACATCTTCAACCATCCCAACTTCGCCAATCCATACGGCGGCCAGAATGGATACGGGAACAACGATCCTTCGATCGGGGCGGGATTCGGTTGCGGCTGTGAAACTCCGGACATCGCCGCCGCCAACCCGGCCGTGGGTTCGGGAGGCCCGCGCTCGGTTCAACTCGGCCTGAAGCTTGTTTTCTGATCGTCCGAATTTCATAACTCGGGGCCGGACGTCCCTCCGGCCGCATCTTTGTCTCAACCAGAAAGGAATTGCCGCGTGGCAACGCCATTAGCGCATCACCACCGACCCGCCCGACTGACAGTGTTATCGGCAAGGTCAACAGCAACATTGCTGGTTCTGCTCCTCACCCTTAGCGTCCCGTGCTTCTCGCAGCAGCGCGCCGAGCGCACGCTCGATGAGATCAAGACCGAGGCGATTCATCGCGCGGAGAACGGAATGTATCCGCTCATCGGACTCGATCCCGGCGACGTCAAGGAGGCTTTTGCCGCCATTCATACGCGCGATAAAGACGAGTGGGCGGCGGCTTTTATGGGAGTGGCGGATCGCTACATGAATGAAGCCAAGACGCTGGAGAAAACCGACCCCGCGAAAGCGAACGCCGACTACGTCCGCGCGTGGCGGCTTTACTCTTTCGGACGCTGGCCGATTCCAGCTTCTCCGGGCAAGCAGCGCTCGTACGAAAAAGCCATCGAGGCTTTCCTGGCCCACGCGCGCTTCTGGGATCCACCGCTCGAAATCGTGAAAATCCCCTTCGAAGGAAAAGAAATAATCGGCTACCTGCGCTTGCCGAAGAATGCGAACGGGCCCGTGCCGCTCGTACTTGCCGTAAATGGGCTGGACAGCCGCAAAGAAGATTTGTCCGAGAGTTTCAGCGCGATCCTGCCGTTCGGCGTCGGATTTCTTGCCGTCGATGGCCCCGGCACCGGGCAGTCTCCCATCAAAGTCAGTGAAAATGCCGAGCGCATGCTCTCGGGCGTGCTCGATTACATTGCGACCAGGCCCGAGATCGACAAGAACCGAGTCGCCATGCACGGCGTGAGTTGGGGTGCGTACTGGGCGACGAAGATGGCCATTGTAGAGCACACCCGCTTGCGAGGAGCGAGCGCTCAATCACCGCCGACCGACACATTTTTTCAAAAGGACTTCCTGATGAATTCCTTGATCGGCAACCGCGAATATCTCTTCGATCAGGTCCCCGCACTGATGGCGATTTTCGACAACGTGAAAACGTTGGATGAAATGGCGGAAGTCCTGCCCAAAATGTCGCTCGTCAAACAAGGACTGCTCGGCAAGCCGATGGCGCCTATGCTCATTCTTGCCGGAGTGCTCGACACGCAGGTGCCCATCTCCGATATCTATCTGCTCCTCAGCAAAGGCGATGTGCCGAAGACGGCATGGATCAATCCGGCTGGCGGTCACCTCGGGCGGCAGGTCAAAGTGTGGCCCGATCCGGTCATCTTTAAGCAGGTGATCATTCCGTGGCTGGTACGCACGCTTGAACCTGAACCCGCGAAAGCGAGCCATTAGCGCTTCAATTCGTCACCAGATTAGAGACTCCCCGGGTGCGGCACTACCTCTAGTCCATTAAAAACAAACCTTAAAGTTTGGTGGCGGCGGTAGGACTCGAACCTACGACCTACGGATTATGAGACCGTCGCTCTAACCACCTGAGCTACACCGCCACTGATTTTTTTCAACGAGTTACCGGAATGTGACCTTCGTACCGTAGAACATTTTAGAACATTTTGATATTCTTGCCTCAGTTTGGGGGTGAGGCATGGCGTATCAGCAAGGTTCGATCTACCTGCACAACGGCACATGGTATTTAAAGTATCGCATACCCGAATCCAAAAACGGAACCACTCAGCGCGTCCACAAAACCGAGCGTCTCTGCGCTCGAAACGGTGAACAGCATCACTCCCTTTGCGACCAAAAGACAGAGCATCGCTCGAAGAAATCGGTCTGCGATGTTCGCGACAAATTCATGGCGGGCGTCAATGCTCAGCAATCCAATGGACATGACGCGCAGGCGGACATGAGTGTCTTCGACTTCTGGGAGACTCGATACCTTCCTTACTGCGAACACCAGTACAAAGGCGTCGGCATGAAGCCGAGCACCGTTCGCGGATTCAAACAGATTTGGCGTCAGCATTTGAAGGCTCATTTCGCGGACCTGACGTTGCAGGGTTACACGCCCGATCTTGCCAGACGTTTCCTCGGCAGTGTCAAGACGACGCAGAGCAAGAACACGCTGAAGCATATTCGTGCACTTGGTAGTGCTCTGTTCAATGAAGCCATCGAACGCGGGCTGAGAAAAGAAGCCAACCCTTGGCACGTCAAACTACCGAAGGATTGCAAGGACACTGAGCAGACGCAGCATTACACGCTTGAAGAGGCTGAGAACATCGTGTCCGCACTCATTGAGCACCCTGACGCTCAGCTTGTGATCGCTCTGGCCTGCTTCCTTGGACTCAGACCCGGAGAGATCGCAGCACTACGCTGGGAAGACTTCGACGTAGATTCTGTCCACATTCGCCGCTCTGTTGTTCGTGGTCATGTCGGTACACCGAAGACTGCCGAGTCAATCGCAACCCTGCCCCTGATTGACCAAGTGCGCGTCCCTCTTGAACTCTGGCGACAGAAGAGCGGCAACCCGAAAGAAAGTTGGATATTTGGTTCACGCAACGACACTCCGACCGATTTACACAACGTTATCAATCGCGTCATCATTCCACACGTCAACGGGTCTGGCCGCTGCATCCCTTGCGACAAGGTTCCGAAGAAATCGGGTGTTGTTTGGAAAGGGCTGTACGCAGGCAGGCGTGGGGCTGCGACCGCAATCATCGGCCTGACAAATGGAAATTACGCGGCTGCTCAAGAACTGCTCCGTCACAAGAGCATGAATACGACGCTTCAGTTCTATAAGAAGCAGACTCAGTCCGCGCTCGCAGATGGCCTCAAGGCGATGCAGAAGGCACTGTCAGCGGGCGAGTAGTCTACCGAGTACAATCGGTATCTGCGTCAAAGGAGGAGCGATGTGCGCACTGGCACCTTCTAGTCTTGCGCAAATTCTTGGAGCGATTGCAACATTCTCCGCAGTCGTGGTGGCTCTCTTCAAAGATTTGATCCTCGGATGGTGGCGTGGCCCTCAACTTGCTGCGACATGTACAAAAGAGATACCTTGCACCGTCAAAATGCCAAGTACCGCGTGGCAGGGCCGGTTTGCTGGCGGAGGTGTCTGGAAGGGCGACCGTTACTTTGTGCGCATCAAAGTTGAAAACGTCGGAAAGACCAGAGCCGAGAAGGTGCAAGTGAGTGCATCGAAACTCGCCAAGCGTGGGCTTGATGGCAAGTTTGTCGATATTCCTACGATTCTTCCGCTCAATCTGAAATGGTCGAACAGTCCGCCTGAGGGAGCGGTGACGATACTTGATGGAATCTCTTCAAAGATGTCGGCCTTCTGCGATGTCATTTCTCTCTGGAATCCAGCGAATCCGTATCAGAGGAGACCAGCAGGTACGCCAGCAAACGTGACAGTTGGTCGACTGGAATTGGAGGTACTCCTGCCCACTGACACAGACCTTCTACCGCCTGCGACATACAGATTGACCATAAGAATCGCAGCAGCGAACTTTGAACCTATTGACAAAGAACTAGAGTTCACTCACACGGGTGTTTGGACAGACGACGATACCATAATGCGCCGTGACAACTTAGTAGTGTCGCTAGAAGACCCGAACTCATGATTCAGGACACAGGTCGGGCGGTACTCGTCTATTGATGTGTACACCTTGAGACGCCCGCTGTGTATTTGGTAAAATTTGCCCCTCTTCTCGTATTCAAAAAGAGCCAGCGAGATCAGCAGACTGAAGCATTCCCGCAAGCCAGCCCAACCGCGTGCCCGCATGCCCTTTCTAGCATGCCCGCGGGTACGCTCGCCTTATCGAACAGGAGTTACGATAAGATTTCGTAATACAGTGCAATACCTGCCCACTTACCAAATGTTCTAAGACTGTTCTAAGAGCCTTTCTATCCATTGATAACACAAGGTTTACAAACTACATACGGATAGGCTGACCGTCGCTCGCGGGCATGCCCGCAACCTGATCGCTGCCCTGCCCCAACCCTGATCTAGATTTAGGAACAGTCAGGTACCGTTCAGGTACGCTTGCCAGCAGGGGAAATGCCCGAGAATGCGGCAAAAGAACTGGTTAGAGGTACACGAATAATTTTTCGCATAGGGGGTCCAAAAAGGAGTCTCTAAGCATGCTTCCGGCATGGCGTACGGCAGGGGCGCCCGCGGGGTAGGTCGCTTGCAAGCCAGCACGGCCAGCTCGAAGGCGGGGTCCCATAAAAGGAGTCTCTACCTCCCGCCCCATACCTCCCTTGCGGGCATGCAGGAAGAGCGTGCAGTGAGATTGAATCGCATGCACGGACGGGGGTCCCATACGGGGATTTTCTTAGGATGTAATTTTTCTTTGGGTCCCATCTGCGGGTCCCATCTGCGGGTCCTCTTCCGTGGTTCCATAAGGGGGGTAGGATTCCTGCGCCCTATGGCGGTTCCATCCAGTCTCAGGGGAAGGATTTCTCACAATATATTTTTTATTTGGGAGGGGGTCAGGGAGTTCGGCCCGATCTTAGGAATATTCACCTCGATAAGTGGTCAGTCTCAATGTCGCTTGCGATAGGCCGATTCCCTAGCGCAGCCTTCGCAGGCGTTCGTTTTGTACATACCGACGTGTTACTACCCCGACGCCCCGACGCGATCATATCGCGGCTAATGAGGTTTTGATTTCTATTCGGTATAATGAGTAACTCATTCGGGCACGGTGTAACAATACGATCTTCTACGCTAAGAGAAATATCTACGACATATTTTCTAGATGGTAGGGTGCTGCACGCCGCTAAGTCGCTCGGAGCCCAGATCGGTATCAGGTAAAAAGCTAAATATAAGCGCCGGA
>Ga0074044_10000311_pt1 | contig 48861 bp, 27 predicted proteins | sample BogForMeECP23OM1_FD_94443 | JGI IMG/M metagenome (GOLD analysis project Ga0074044, IMG submission 94443) | Bog forest soil microbial communities from Calvert Island, British Columbia, Canada - Bog Forest MetaG ECP23OM1 | ecosystem: Environmental > Terrestrial > Soil > Wetlands ...
AGCGTGATGTTTTTCACATCGCCGAAGCGCTCCGGCAACGTGAAGTAGTCGGCCAGCGCCTGGCAGGGATGCTCGAGATCGCTGAGCGCGTTGATCACGGGAATCGAGGCGTAGCGCGCCATGCCCTCGATCGTTTCCTGCGCGAAGGTGCGCAAGACGATCACGTCAACCCAGCGTTCGAGATTGTGCGCGATGTCGCTCAGCGATTCGCGGGCGTCGATGCGGCCGTGAGTCTGATCGACGAAGATCGCCGTGCCGCCCAGGCTGTTCATTCCGGCTTCGAACGTGAGACGGGTGCGGAGCGAGGGCTTTTCGAAAAACATCACCATCTGTTTGCCGGCGAGCGAGCGCTGAAAAACCGAGGGGCGGGACTTCATCAGCTCTGCCAGGTGCAGCACAGCCTCGACTCCCTGCGGGCCGAGATCGCGAGTCGATATCAGGTCCGGACACCAGAAGACGTTGGGAAAAATTTCCGGCGTGGTCGACGGCCGGTTCTGTAGCGAACTATTCAACATGGACTCCTCTTTTTTGAGCCTTACGTCTCCAAAGCTGACTTCTTCGCGCTTTACTTCTTCGAATTTCAGTTCCGTCGCGCGTGCGCGGATCCTGGTGGCCTGGTTAGGCATAGGTGACCTCGGTGCCGCACGGCAGTTTGGTCAAATAAAACTGCGGCAGCGCTTCAGCTTCGGCCGCAGGCAAGATTCGAACTCGCCCTACGCCCTGTTTCAGAGCCTGCTTGCACGCCTCGAGCTTAGGCAGCATGCCTCCGCTGACTACGGAGTGGGCGGCCAGGTCGGCGGCTTGCGTTGTACTGAGCCAGGGAATTACGGCGCCTTCGGCATCTTTCACTCCGGGAACGTCGGTGAGGAAGATGAGCGCATTCGCGTGGCACGCGGCGGCGCAGGCGGCAGCCATTTCGTCGGCGTTGACGTTGTAATATTCGCCATCGGCGCCGAGGGCCAGCGACGCGATCACCGGGATGCCGCCCTGCTGCCAGAGAGCTTCGATCCAGCACGGCTCGGCGAAGCAAATTTCGCCGACGAATCCAAGATCACTACCACGGACATGTTTCTTACGAGCGCGAAACGACATGCCGTCGCCGCCGCAGAATCCCACCGCAGGCATGCCCGCGGACTGAATGGCGGCGACGAGTTTCTTGTTGACCATTCCTCCGAGCACCATGAGCGCTACATCGCGAGTTTCGGCGTCCGTGACGCGAAGGCCGCCCACGAACTCGCTTTGCTTTCCGAGTTGCTTCAGCATTCGAGTGAGCGCGCTGCCGCCGCCGTGAACCACGGCCACGCGATGGCCGTCCTGCGCCAGTTCCGCGATGGCGCGGGCGCACTTGCGCAGCGTGAAAACATCTTCAATTGCAGATCCGCCGATTTTGACTACGATTGTCATTGCAAACCCTCGTCTTCCGCCCATCCATACATCAGATTCATGTTCTGCACGGCCTGGCCCGCCGCGCCTTTCAGCAAGTTATCGATGCACGAGATCAGCACCAACCGCCGGCCGTCTTCGGCCAGGCAAAAGCCGAGATCGCAGTAATTGGTGTGCAGGCAAAACTGCACCTGCGGCAGCTTTGGAGTCTGAAACACCCGCACCCAGCGCTTTCCCGAATAAAAATTGCGGAAGCATGATTCCACTTCCGGTGGCGTCATCTCGCGGTTGAGGTGAACATAGATCGTCGAAAGGATGCCGCGCGGGATGGGAAGCAGATGGGGAGTGAAGATCAACTCCTCGGCGGTGACTCCCAGTTGCTCGATAATTTCGCCCACGTGGCGATGACTGAATACGGAATACGCCGATAAATTGTCAGCGACCGAAACAAAGTGCGTCTTCGAAGTCGGCTCCTTGCCGGCGCCCGAGACTCCGGATTTCGAATCGGAGACAATGCCGCGCTTGCGATCAACGACTCCGGCCTTGAGCAGCGGCGCGAGCGCGAGGATCACCGACGTTGCATAGCAGCCGGGGTTCGCCACCAACGCGGCGTTCGCGACCCGGTCGCCGTTCAACTCGGGCAGTCCGTAGACAGCTTTCTCCGTGAGTTCCGCCGCCGTGGCCGCGTCGGAATCTTCGAATCCGTAGATGGCACGATGCCGCTCCTGCTGCAAACGCCACGCGCCGCTGAGATCGATGACGCGCAAACCCTGAGCGATGGCTTCGGGCACGAGCGCGCGCGACGCTTCGTGCGGCGTCGCCAGAAAAAGCAATTCAATGCCCTGGCGCTTCACCGCCGGCCACGAGAGCGGATGGAGCGGATATCCGCCGTTGCCGGAGAGAACCGGATACACATCCGCCAGGTCGGACGCGCTGCCTTCGTCGGCAGCCCGGCGGAGCAACGCCGGTTTTTCCAGCCGGGGGTGACGCAACAGAATCTGCGTCAACTCCAGGCCGGAATAGCCAGTCGCGCCCAGCACAGCGGTTTTGAGCTTCGCCGGCATCAGCCGAGCATTTCCTCAATGCGGCTTGCGAGCTTGCGGCCATCTTCCTTGTCGGGGCACACGATCAGGATGGTGTCGTCGCCGGCGATGGTGCCGACGACCTCGGGCCAATCCGTTTCATCGAGGGCAGCGGCAACTGGCTGCGCGCTGCCTACGATGGTTTTGACGACGAGCAGATTCTGGGCCGAACGCACGTCGAGAACAAATTCTCGCACCAGTCGCGACACAGGAGGAAGCGCCACGCCGGCCCCGTTCTCGCCATTTGAAACCGCATAACCGTGAGGGGTCTTGCTCAGATTCAGATCGCGGATGTCGCGGGAGAGTGTGGCCTGCCCCACCTTGAAGCCGCGCTTGCGTAGGACGCGCTGGAGATCGTCCTGGCTGGCGAAGGTTCCCTGCTTGAGGGACTGAAGAATCGCACGTTGCCGCAGTGTTTTATTCATAATGCATAATTATTCGTACAAATGAATAATTATGTTCTTATCTTAGTGACTGGGGGACATTTGTCAATAAGAAACAGAGGGGAGGGGTTACTTTTCGGGATTATCGGGGGAACGAACTGGCTGAGTGAGAGGAGGTGCGACGAGCGAAGGTTCAGACGCGGACGGAGGCCAGAGGAGCGGCAGCGGGGACGCGAGTCATTTTCAGATAGGCATCGACGCAGGCCGCAGCTTTGCGACCTTCGGAAATGGCCCACACGACCAGCGACTGCCCGCGGCGCATGTCGCCTGCGGCGAAGACTCCGGGAATCGACGACATGTAGCTCTCATCGGTCGCGACGTTGCCGCGGTTGTCGAGTTGAACTCCCAGTTGCTCGATCATCCCGTGGCGGACCGGACCGTGAAATCCCATGGCAATCAGGACAAGATCGGCGTCTATGGTGAACTCTGTGCCGGGCACAGGTTCAAACTTTGGGGGAGGGCCGACCCTTACGGCGTGAAGTTGTTTGACGGTGCCGCTTTCGTCGCCGGTGAAGTTCGTGGTTGCGATGCTCCAGTCGCGGACTCCGCCTTCCTCGTGCGCCCCTTCGACGCGCAATTGCATCGGCCATAGAGGCCACGGCGTCTGCGGAGAACGCGTCTCGGGGGGTTTGGGCATGATCTCGAATTGATGGACCGACAACGGCTTTTGCCGATGGCACGTGCCCAGACAATCGGCGCCCGTGTCGCCGCCGCCGATGATGATGACGCGTTTGCCAGTAGCCAAAATATCGACGGCGGGATCGAGGGTATCGCCTGCGCAGCGCTTGTTCTGCTGCGGAAGGAATTCCATTGCGTAGTGGATTCCCTTCAGCTCGCGGCCGTGAACTTTGAGGTCGCGAGGATGCTCGGCGCCACCGGCTAAGACGATGGCGTCGAATTCGCGTCGGAGTTCTTCGACCGGAATCTTCTTGCCTACCTCGGCTCCGGTGACGAACTTCACGCCCTCGGCGGACATTTGTTCGAGGCGACGATCGATGATGTGCTTCTCGAGCTTGAATTCAGGGATGCCGTAGCGGAGCAATCCGCCGACACGGTCGGCTTTTTCGTAGACCGTGATGGAGTGGCCGGCACGGCAGAGTTGCTGCGCGGCGGCGAGTCCGGCGGGGCCGGAACCAACGATCGCAACTTTCTTTCCGGAGCGATGTTTCGAAGGTTCAGGCCGGATCCACCCTTCGAGAAATCCGCGCTCGACAATGTTTTTTTCGTTCTGCTTGATCGTGACCGGAGGCGCGTTGATCCCCAGCACGCACGAGGCCTCGCAAGGTGCGGGGCAAATTCGGCCGGTAAACTCAGGAAAATTATTGGTGGCGTGCAACTGGCGCACCGCGTCTTTCCAGCGTCCGCGATAGACGAGGTCGTTCCAGTCCGGAATGAGATTGCTTACTGGGCATCCGGTCTGGCAGAAAGGGACGCCGCAATCCATGCAGCGGGCGCCTTGCTTGCGAAGCTTTTCTTCCGGGAAGTCCTGGTAAATCTCGAACCAGTCGTTCACGCGTTCGGCAACCGGGCGTCGCGGGGCCAACTCGCGCGAGTAATCCATGAAGCCCGTGGTCTTACCCATGCTGCACCTGCACGGGCTGTTGCATGTGTTGATGCGGCAGCGGTTCGACCTGAGCCAGAACAGGGACAGACTGCGCCGGAATGTGCGCCGACGGGCTGGGACTGAGTCCGAGCGCACGTTTGAATTCGCGCGGGAAAATCTTGATGAAACGCGGCGTCACGTCCCGCCAGTTGTCGAGAATCCATTTCGCGCGCGGGCTCCCGGTCAGATTCATGTGACGCGTGATCAGGTCGCGAAGCATCCGCACATCCTGGTCGTCGGCCAGCGGCTCCAGGTCGACGGATTGCAAGTTGCAGCGCTTCTCGGCAAAATCGCCGCGCTCATCGAAAACGTAAGCCAGGCCGCCGCTCATGCCCGCGGCGAAGTTGCGGCCGCAGGAGCCGAGCACTACGGCGAGGCCGTTGGTCATGTATTCGCAGCCGTGGTCGCCGACTCCCTCAACAACAGTGGTCGCGCCGGAGTTGCGCACGGCGAAGCGTTCGCCCGCCATGCCGTTGAAAAATGCCTCCCCGCTGGTCGCGCCATAGAGGGCGACATTGCCGATGATGATATTTTCTTCGGGGGCGAAGGTGGACGTACGCGGCGGGTGCACGATGATCTTGCCGCCGGACAATCCCTTGCCGACATAGTCGTTGGCCTCGCCCTCGAGCGTGAGCGTGACGCCCTTGGCCAGAAAAGCTCCGAGACTCTGCCCTGCCGAACCCGTCAACTGAATGCGCACCGTGTCTTCGGGCAGACCGTCAGAACCGTGATGGCGGGCAACCTCACCGCTGAGCATCGTTCCCACGGAACGATGAATGTTGCGCACCCCGAAATTCACTTCGACCGGCGTGAGAGTTTCGAGGGCGTGATGGACTTGCCCGAGAATTTTGTGATCGAGCGCCTGTTCGAGGCCGTGATCCTGCTCATGCACGCGCCGTCGGGCGACGCGCGACGGCACGGGCGGGTCGTAGAGGATCGCCGAAAAATCGAGGCCGCGGGCTTTCCAGTGATCAACGGCAGGCTCCACGTCGAGGCAGTCAACGCGACCGACCATTTCGTCGACCGTGCGGAAGCCGAGCTCCGCCATATATTGGCGAACCTGCTCGGCGAGGAAGAAAAAGAAGTTGATGACGTGCTCCGGCTGCCCTTGGAATTGCTTGCGCAGCACGGGATCCTGCGTGGCGATGCCGACCGAACAGGTGTTGAGATGGCACTTGCGCATCATGACGCAGCCCATCGCGATCAGCGGAGTCGTGGCGAAACCGAATTCTTCGGCGCCCAGCAGCGCGGCGATTACCACGTCGCGGCCGGTCTGCAGTTTTCCGTCGGTCTGCACGCGAATGCGGCTGCGGAGATCGTTCAACAGGAGGACTTGCTGCGTCTCGGCAAGGCCCAACTCCCAGGGAACGCCGGCATGCTTGATTGAACTCAGAGGCGATGCGCCGGTGCCGCCTGTGTCGCCGCTGATCAGCACGACATCGGCATGTGCTTTCGCAACACCCGCGGCAACCGTGCCCACGCCCACTTCGGCGACGAGCTTCACGGCGATGCGGGCATGCGGGTTGACGTTCTTGAGATCGTAGATGAGCTGCGCGAGATCTTCGATGGAGTAGATGTCGTGATGCGGCGGCGGAGAAATCAGTCCAACACCGGGAATCGAATGCCGCAGGCGTGCGATGACCTCGTCGACCTTGTGGCCGGGAAGTTGTCCACCCTCGCCGGGTTTGGCACCTTGCGCCATCTTGATCTGCAGTTCGTCGGCGTTAACAAGGTAATTGGCGGTCACGCCGAAACGGGCTGATGCGACTTGCTTCACCGCGCTGCGGCGCAAGTCGCCGTTTGCGTCGGGGCGAAAACGCGCTTCGTCCTCTCCGCCCTCGCCGGTGTTCGACTTGCCGCCGATGCGGTTCATGGCGATGGCGAGGGTTTCGTGAGCCTCTTTGGAAATAGACCCGAATGACATCGCGCCAGTGGTGAAGCGCTTGACGATCTCCGCGGCGGGCTCGACCTCCTCGAGAGGAACCGGCTGGTCGCTCGTCTTGAACTTCATCAGGCCGCGCAGCGTGCAGAGGTTGGTGCTCTGCTGATCGATGAGATCAGTGTATTCCTGAAACGTCTTGGGATTTTCCTCGCGCACCGCCTGCTGCAGCTTGCTGATGGTCAGCGGATTGAGCAGATGATATTCGCCGTTGACACGCTGGTGATAGCTGCCTCCAACGGTCAGCTCGGTTTCGAATTCAGTCAGCGGGCGGAAGGCGTGTTCGTGCTTCAGTTGGGCTTCGGCGGCGAGAACGGAAAGTCCGATTCCTTCGAGGCGCGAAGGTGTGCCGGCGAAGTAGGCATCGACGAGATCTTTATTCAAGCCGATGGCCTCGAAGACCTGTGCGCCCTGGTAACTCTGGAGCGTCGAAATACCCATCTTGGAAAAGGTCTTCAGCAATCCCTTTTTGACGGCTTTGATGAAATGCTTCACCGCCAACTCCGGCGTGATGCCTTCGCCGAGTTCGCCGCGCCAGGCCAGGTCTTCGACGCTCTCGAGCGCAAGGTAAGGGTTGATGGCGCTTGCGCCGTAGCCGCTGAGCAATGCGAAATGCATCACTTCGCGCGGCTCGCCGGATTCGGTGATCAGGGCGATCTGCGTGCGCGTCTCTTCCCGCACCAAAAGGTTATGAACGGCAGCCAGCGCCAGCAGACATGGGATCGGCGCGTAATCTTTATCGACGCCGCGGTCCGAGAGAATGAGCAACGAATATCCGGCCTTCACCGAGCGCGAAGCTCGCTGGCACAACTCATCGAGCGCACGCTTGAGTCCGGCTTCGCCTTCGCTGGCGCGAAACAAGGCTGGGAGCGTGGTCGCGAGAAGATCGCGATTCGAAACCCGGCGCAGTTTTTCCAGCTCGCGATTTGTGAGCAGCGGGTGCGCTAGCTTCAGCATGTGGCAGTGCTCGGGGGTTTCGTCGAGGATGTTCAGTTCGCTCCCGATGTAGCTGATAAGCGACATCACCAGCTCTTCGCGGATGGAATCGATGGGAGGATTCGTCACCTGCGCGAAGAGTTGCTTGAAGTAATTGAACAACGACTGCGGCTTGTCGGAGAGGCAGGCGAGCGGCGTGTCGGTGCCCATGGAGCCGACCGGCTCTTCTCCGTTCGAGGCCATGGGGCCGAGGATCATTCTTAAATCTTCGTCGCTGTAACCAAAGGCGCGCTGGCGGCGGAGAACGGTTTCAGCGTCGGGATGGTGCATGCGCGAAGGCTCGGGCAGCTGATCGATGGTGATCTGATTTTCCGCCAGCCATTCTCCGTAGGGCTGACGCGAAGCGAGCTTCTCTTTGATCTCTTTGTCCGATACGATTCGGCCTTCGACGGTGTCGACCAGAAACATCTTTCCCGGCTGCAGGCGGCCTTTCCGCTTCACCTGGTCGGGCGCGATGTCGAGCACTCCGGCTTCGGAAGCCATCACGACGAGATCGTCATTGGTGACGACGTATCGTCCGGGACGCAAGCCGTTGCGATCAAGCGTGGCGCCGATCACGCGGCCGTCGGTGAAGGCGATCGCCGCCGGGCCGTCCCAGGGCTCCATCAGGCAGGCGTGATACTCGTAGAACGATCGCTTCTCCGCCTTCATGTGCGGATTGCCGGCCCAGGCTTCAGGAATCAGCATGGCCATAACGTGCGGAATGCTGCGTCCAGACTGGAAGAGCAATTCGACGGCATTATCGAAGTTGGCCGAGTCGCTGCCGTCGGGAGTGATGATCGGGTGCAGCTTCTTCAGGTCGTCGCCGAAGAGCGGCGAGGCGAGCAACGATTGGCGCGCCTGCATCCAGTTGACGTTGCCGCGAAGGGTGTTGATCTCGCCGTTGTGTGCGATGTAACGATACGGATGCGCACGCTGCCAGCTGGGAAAAGTGTTAGTGGAAAAGCGCTGGTGCACCAGACACAGCGCGCTCGCGACATCGGGGTCGGAGAGTTCGCGGTAGAAATTCGCGATCTGCGGAGCGAGCAGCAATCCCTTGTAAACAATGGTGCGGCAGGAAAGCGACGGGATGTAGAAGGTCTCGGCGTCTTCAATGCCGGACTCGCGCACTTCGTTTTCGGCGCGCTTGCGGACGATGTAGAGTTTGCGCTCAAAGGCGTCTTCCTCCATGCCCGGCGTGCAGCCCACGAAAATCTGCTGGATGTAGGGCTGCGAAGCCCGCGCTACGCGGCCAATGGCCGAGGCATAGACCGGAGTATCGCGCCAGCCGATGAGCGTGAGTCCCTCTTCGCGCACGATGCGCTCGAGAATTCCCTCGCACTGAAGACGCGGATGCTTCTCGACCGGAAGAAAAATCATGCCGACTGCATAGTTCGCGGGCTTGGGCAACTTGAAGCCCAGCTTCTCGCACTCGCGAGAGAAGAACTTGTGCGGAATCTGGATGGTGACGCCGGCGCCGTCCCCGGTTTCCGGATCGCAGCCGCAGGCGCCGCGATGCGCCAGGTTGAGTAGGACCTGGATGCCCTTACTGATAATGTCGTGCGTCTTTTCGCCGCGGATGCTGGCGACGAATCCGATGCCGCAGGCGTCGTGCTCGTGGGCGGGGCTGTAAAGGCCCTGGGCCGGCGGCAGACCTTTCGACAGACCAGTCGACATACCGGTCTTCGACACACCAGCCTTCGAGTTGAGACGCGTCATCATGGACTCTGTCTAACGACTCTGTCCTCACGGAAATAAACCGCTACGAATCAGTTGTTCTTGGGCGTGCCGGGCGGGCACCGGGCTACAGCGCACTGCTGCTCAAGGAACAGATGTTCGAGATTACTTTAATAGCGCCTGGGGACGGGCAAGTACAATGCAGAATTTCGATGCAAGGCATGCAAATTTCAGGTCACTGGCCGGGGCCCAGGCTTCTGGCCTGCTTTCTGGCAGCCCGAAACTTTTCTTTCCCTCTTCGTCTGGGAGTACCAGCGCAGGAGTACCATAAGTACGCCAAAAACGCACTAAGGAGACTGCCTCTTCAGCGATCCAAATGACAGCCAAAAGACGAGCCGTGCTGCTCTGCTCCCTGTTGAGCCTGGCGTCGCTGTGCGCGACGATTGTAACTGGCCAGGAAAAGTCCAAAGCTTCCTCATCAAGTTCTCCAGACGCGCCCAAATACCGCGACCCTTCCCTATCGATCGACGACCGCGTGGCCGATCTGCTGCCGCGTATGACGCTGGAAGAAAAAGTCCAGCAAATCACCGGCGGCGGGCGGGGGGAGACTGAAATTCTCGACACCACGGGAACCATGACCACCGAACAGGCGCGCGCCCTGATGTCGCGATGGTGGGACCCGGACCTGGTTTTTGAGCCGCGAAAAGCGGCCATTCTACGCAACGGTATCCAGCGCTATCTCCGGGAGAAAACGCGGCTCGGTATTCCTGCCTTGATCATGGGCGAAGCCTTGCACGGTTACATGGAATACGACAGCACCAGCTTTCCGCAGGCGCTGGGGCTGGCCAGCACTTGGGACCCGGAGCTCGTGCATCGCGTCTTTACCGCGGCGGGCGACGAAGCCGGGTCGGCTGGGTCGGGCCAGGTGTTCTCGCCCGTGCTCGACATCGCTCGTGATCCGCGCTGGGGAAGGACGGAAGAGACTTACGGCGAAGATCCGTTTCTGGCGTCGCGCATGGGCGTGGCTGCAATCACCGGCCTGCAGGGAGATTCGTTCTTCATCAATCGTCACCACGTCGTGGCCACTGCGAAACACTTCGCGGTGCATGGCCAACCGGAAGGCGGCACGAATACAGCTCCGGGCAACTACTCGGAACGCATTCTGCGGGAAAACTTTCTGGTGCCGTTTGAGGCCGCGATTCGCGAGGCGCGCGCCGGCAGCGTGATGGCCTCCTACAACGAAATCGACGGCATCCCTTCGCACATCAATCATTGGCTGCTCGACCGCGTGTTGCGTCAGGAGTGGGGATTCCGCGGCTACGTTGTGTCAGACGGCGATGGGCTGCAGATGCTGGTAAACACGCACCACGTGGCTGCCGATAAAGCCGAGGCCGCTCGGCTGGCCCTTGCCGCGGGTGTCGACTACGACTTGTCTGACGGTTCGGTTTATCGCACGCTGCTGGCGCAGGTGAAGGCAGGGACTGTTCCAGAGAGCGAACTCGACCGAACCGTGGCGCGGGTTCTGGCGACGAAATTTCGCCTTGGATTATTCGACAACCCTTATGTCGATCCCGACTACGCCGAGAAAGTTACGAACAGCCCCGAGCACCGCCAACTGGCGCTGAAGGCCGCGCAGGAAGTCGTCGTGCTTCTAAAGAACGACAAGAACCTGCTGCCGTTGGATCTGTCGAAGCTGAAGAACATTGCGGTGATTGGGCCGAACGCCGACGGTATTCACCTTGGCGGCTACAGCCGTTTGCCGGCGCATTCAGTCAGCATTCTGCAGGGCATTCGCGATCGCGTGGGAAGCAAGGCTAACGTGATCTACACCGAGGGCTGCAAGATCACCGATGCGAAACCGGACTGGCATGGCTGGTTCGCCAATGACGTAAAGCTGATCGATCCGGCGACGCAGCAGGACAGCGTGAAAGCCGCGGCCGACGCGGCGCGCAAGGCCGATATCGCAATTTTAGTAGTGGGCGAAAACGAATCTACCAATCGCGAGGCCTGGGCGGAAAATCACCTGGGCGATCGCGATTCGCTCGATCTGCTCGGCGCGCAGAACGATCTGGTCAAGGCTGTCGTGGAGACCGGAACTCCTACGGTCGTGTTGCTGATCAACGGACGACCGCTCTCGATCAACTACATTGCCGAGCACGTGCCCGCAATTCTTGAAGGCTGGTATCTCGGTCAGGAAGGCGGAACTGCGGCGGCGAATGTTTTATTTGGCGACGTGAATCCGGGAGGAAAGCTGCCGATCACTTTCCCGCGTTCGGTGGGCGATCTGCCTGATTTCTACAATCACAAACCGTCGGCGAACCGTACGTATGCCTTCAGCACGAGGAAGCCGCTGTTCCCCTTCGGCTACGGGCTGAGTTACACCACGTTTCATTTTGACAACGTGCGCGTTGATCCCGCGCAGATCGAAAACGGCGGAACTGCCAAGGTGAGCGTCGACGTCACCAACACCGGCGCGCGGGAGGGAGACGAAGTGCCGCAGTTGTATGTACATCAGAAGGTTGCGTCGGTGACCAGGCCGGTGATGCAACTGGCCGGCTTCCACCGCATCACGCTGAAGCCTGGCGAAAAGAAGACCGTCGATTTCACCGTCACTCCAGAAATGCTTTCGTTGTGGAACGTCGACATGCATCGCGTCGTGGAGCCGGGAGTATTCGAATTGATGGTGGGTCCGAGTTCGGACCAGACACAGAAGGTTGATCTGACGGTGGGTGGCGCAGGCGGAAAGCCGTGGCTGCCGCCTCCGCCGGCGGGATCGGAGTCGGGAGTGGTCAGCACTTTCGACGATGGAAAAGTCACAGCCAATTTCGGATCGTGGATGGCGAACTCGGACGCGATGAATGGAGGAAAGTCCACGGTAGCGATGAAGATCGCCGAACCTGGCGCGAACAATTCCAAGGGAGCGTTGCTGGTCACGGGCGAGATCGTCTCGGGAGCGGGATTTCCCTGGGCAGGAGTTTTGTTCGTGCCCTCCGGCGAACTGGACGAGCCGGCTAATCTTTCGGCCAAGAAGAACATCAGCTTCTGGGCCAAAGGGGACGGCAGGACTTACAGTCTGGCGGTGATGACTACGGCAACCACCGGACAGATGCCCGCGTTCAAGACTTTCGTCGCCGGGCCGGAATGGCAACAATATAGTTTTCCGATTTCCAGTTTCGCGACCGACGGGAGCGATCTGACCGGGCTTGCGTTTGCCGGCGCGCAGCAGCCGGGCAAGTTCGAGTTCGAGATCGATCAGGTGGAAATAAAATAGCTGCGAGCTAGGCGGTTGCCAAGACCGCGTTAGGGAGCAGTCGTTCAAACTCTCTTTCGCCCCTTTGGGGCTGGTACAACTTTCTCTGTTTACCCACGGCTTGCGCCGTGGGCTTTATTCTTACGCCGCTCCGCGGCTCGGGAATCGTGGCAGGCGGAATTCCGGAGTAGACGAGCTTTGCCCGCTCTTAGTTCTTGCCTGGGCCTTTTGTCTGTTGTTCCGCGGTGAGGCGGTCTACCGTTTGCCGTTCTTTCGCGCCGTCTTCCGGGCGATGGAGGCGGTAGTACAGCGCGGCCAGCTCGACGTGCGGTTCGAGCCAGTTAGGATCGTCCTTCGCGAGTTGCTCGAGTTGTTGAGCCGCAGCCTGGTAGTCTCCAGACGTGCTTTTCAGCATGGCTGATTCATAGCGCGCCATCGAGTCTGCGGGCTTGAGTTGCAATGCGCGATCCAGGTAGGCCTTGGCGGAATCCATTTCGCGGCGCTTGTATAAAATAGCTCCCAGATATAGATTGGCTTCAAAGTCATCCGGATTTCGCTTCAATGCCTCGCGAAATGCAGGCTCGGCATTTTGTACGTCGCCAGTCTTGTCTCTCGCGGTTCCGACCAGAGTGTAAATGTCCGGAAGAGAAGAGTTCAGCCGAAGCGCCTCCTCGAGATCTTTGCGCGCCTGTTCAAATTCATTGAGATCGAGCAGCGTTGCTCCGGCGAGCAGGTAGGCGTCGGCGCTCGGACCGGACTGCGCAACTTTTTCGATGTGAGGCACACCCTCCCGCCTTCTCCCCGATTTGATAAGAGCCGATCCCCACACATATTCGAAATCCATGTTCTGCGAATTCCTGGCTGCCAACGGTTCGAGCAGCTGAATGGCAGCATCCGGCTTGCCGACGCGCAGATCGCTATCGCCCAGAAGAATCGCGATTCGAACATCAGAGGGCCTGGCATCGCGCAGAATTTCGAACTGTTCGCGCGCGTTTTCAAAGTCGCCTTTCTTGTAGTAGGCGAGGGCGAGATTCAGCAGAACGGGGTTCTTATCTTTCAGAGAAGGGAGAGCGGAGCGGTAGGTGGCGATGGCCTCATCGAACTGGCCGACGTGGGCCAGGGCTGCGCCAAGATTCACTTTCGCCTGAACGTCATCGGGACGCTGTTCGAGAACCTTACGGTAGTCGCGAATGGCCGTGGAAAAATCGCCGTGCTGCTGTGCCTCAATGCCGCTCTGGAAGAGTTGATCGGGGGTGGCGTCCTGAGCGGCAAGTGCTATGGAAAACAGCGCAAGAAGGACGGCCATTGCCCGCATAAACAGTAGGATAGCGCAGCAGGCCGGTCGGCGGCATGGCAAATTCGCCGGGAGAAACGATGTGTCAGTGCGAGGGTTCAACGACGCTCAGAACCTGATCGGCGGGAACATCTTTCAGGGTCTGCACGATACCGGAGGGCCAGTGAATCTCGATAAGGTCGGCGCGCTTGTCAGGCCCGAGACCGAAGTGCACCGGGCCATCGCTTGATGACGCGTAACCGACGCTGGTCGTCATGTGGTTATACTGGGGGCCGCTTTTCGTGACCAGTTTGATGCGGGCGCCGATGCCGTCGCGGTTGCTCTTGGTGCCGCGCAGCGCGAGATCGAGCCAGTGGCCGGATTGCTCGCTGCGATTCATCCAGATTTCGGCGTCCTGGCCCAAGGCGGTCACGACGACGTCGACGCGGCCATCGCCGTCGAAGTCGCCGAAGGCACAGCCGCGATGACGGGCTGGGGTAGCGGCGCCAAATCCTGCTTCCTCGGTCAACGCGACCCACTTCCCGCTTGCACCGGGATTGCGGAACACCATGTTGTAGCGGTCCACCGGTTGGCCCGGCATTGAGATCGACTGCACGTGGCCGCCGCTGACGAATAGATCCTTCCACCCGTCATTGTCGAAGTCGTACAGTCCCGCGCCGAAACCCGTGTCGCCAAGGCTGGCGTCGTGCATGCCGGTCTCGGTCGTAACTTCGCGGAATGCGCCCTTGCCCGTATTCAGGAAGAGCGGAAAGGTTTGATTGTTCAGAGCAACGAATGCGATGTCTGGATAGCCGTCGTTATTGAAGTCGCGAAAGTCCAAGCCCATGCCAGAGATGAACGCGCCATCCTCGGGTAGGGCTACTCCCGTCTCAAATGCGACCTCCTCAAACTTCTTTCCCAGATTGTGAAACAACGAGTTGTAAGTAGAGTCGTTGGTCACGAATAAGTCTTGGCGGCCATCCAGATCGTAGTCGGCTACTCCCACGCCCATGCCCTTGCCGACGTGCTCCCGCAGGCCCCACTCCTTTGACACTTCCTTGAAGGTGCCGTCGCCGTTGTTGAGGAAAAGCTGGTTCGGCTGGCCCTTGTAAAACTTGGGATGGCAATAATCCCCCACACCCTTGAAACCGCACAGGGGTTCAGCAGAATACGTCCACTGCATGTAGTTCACGACGAAAAGATCGAGCAGGCCGTCATTGTTCACGTCAACCCAGGCGGCCGTAATCGCCCAGTAAGGGCCAAATTCGGAGTCGGGACGGTTCAGGCTCGCGTCCAGCCCAGACTTTACCGTCACGTCGGTGAAAGTTCCGTCGCCGTTGTTGTGGTAGAGCGTGCTGTGATGCAGGCCGGCGACGAAGAGATCGGGATGGCCGTCATTGTTGTAATCTCCGACGGCGACGCCCATGTCGTAGCCGGTGCCAGCCAGGCCGGCGGTGTCAGTCACGTCGGTAAAGACGCCGTTGCCGTCGTTGCGGAAGAGGCGGTTGCGATATTTCGGCGCGTCTTTCTTGAGGGTCGCGATGTTTGCGCCGTTGGTGAAGAAAATGTCAGGGCGGCCGTCGCCGTTGTAATCGAAGACGGCAACTCCTCCGGGCATGGTTTCGGGGGCGTTCCGGGCAGGAGTTTCATCGTTCTCGAGATGAAAGGGAATTCTCTTGAGTTCGAAGCGGATGGGGCTGGCCGCGGGAGCCGCATGAAGCAGGAGAGCGACGGCGACTACTAATAGCGAAGCGGTGGCGGTGCGACGCGGTACTAGGGGCATTCGCGTAGAAGAAAAAGAAGGGGTGGCTTACGCCACCCCTGATGATTGTAGCTTGTCCGACCTAGCCTGTCCGACGCCTTAGAAGTAATACTTGACGGCGAACAACAGCGTACGGCTGCCCGTCTTGAACGATGGCTTGCCGCTCGCGCTGGAGGTATTGGTCGGCGAAATGGCCACCGTTGGCACATTACACCCGCCCGTAGTACTTGTAGTGCCGCCTACATTTGCGAGGGCGTATGCGCACTCGTTGCCCTCCGACCCAACCCCCGTATTACTGATGAAGGTGGTCGTGTTCTGTTGGAAGTTGATGTTTTGATCCGCGTTGCCGGCCAATCCAAACTGGTACAGCGGGTGATTCAGCCAGTTGACGGCCGAGATGCGGAACTGGATCTTCTGCCTCTCAGTGATCTGGAAATTCTTGAAGAGAGCCAGATCGCTGTCAAAGTAGGCTGGAGCCCTCATATACGGCCAATTGAGCGGGCCTTGTTGTCCATAAGCCGGCATACCGAAGCAGGCGGGGTTGAAGTAATGGTGCGACGGCAGATTCTTTGCCGGGTTGCAGAGCAGCGTAGGCATCAGCAGGTAACCGCTGTTGTCCGGCGATACTCCGAACCAGGTTTGCGGGCTCACATTGACCGCTGCCAAGCCATTGGGGAGCCTGATGGAGTTGTTGGGCAGGTCAGGCAACGCATTGGTGGGCATGGTCAAGCCACCGGCATACCCGGCGTTCAAGTTGCCGTTCATGTTCGGCTGCAGCACTGCACCGCTCTGATACGTGGTGTAGCCGGAGAACTGCCAGCCATTCACCGCGCCCTCCAGGAAATGGTTGTTGTGAATGAACTTCGGCAGGTTCCACACATACGACGCGTTAAAGATGTGCGTGTGGTCGTAGGCCAGAGGACCGTAGTTGTTCCCGATGCTGGTGGGATCAACCACGGTGCCGTTACCGGGACCGTTGTCAGTCTGTCCGTCGCGGATGCCCAGCACCTTGCTGAAGGTGTAATTCAACAGGAAGTTGACCGGGCCCGACTGCTTTTGCCACGACGCCTGGATCGAGTTGTAATTCGCGTAGCTGCCGTGGTAGAGCAGATAGACATCCTGGTAGACATTCAAGGGACGCCAATCGTTGGCATTGAAAGTCGCCACATAGTTGGCGCCGTATTGGCCGTTGCAGACCAGCGGCCGATTGCCCGCCGGAGTGCTGCTCCCGCAAGATGGCGGGTTGGGGGACATCAGCAGCCCGTAGTTCGCGCCGCCGCTATTTGCGCCGGTAGGATCGGGCAAGAAGAGACCACCGGCAGGTATGTTGTTCTGATCTCCCACCTTGCCGTTCCCGCCGTCGATCCATTCGTTCTGGCTCTTGTTGCCGACATACGAGACCTCAAACACTGACCGCCACGGGAGTGCCTGAGATACGGTGACGTTCCAATCCATGGTCAGCGGAGTTTTGTTGTCTCCCGGCAACAGACCATAGACCGTCGCCCCGTTCTGTGCCACCGAAGAGGGTGGCGTGAATCCGCCAGTACCACTGTCGATCTGAGCGTATCCGGTTGTGGTGGCTGACGACGTATAGGTGAAGGCTCCCTCAGGTCCGTTGGCCGCGTCCGCCACCTGAGTCGAGACCTGATAGTGGAATATGGCAAAGCCGGAGCGGAGGATGGTTTTGCCCGTTCCGAAGATGTCATACGCGAGGCCAATGCGGGGTTCATAGTAGAACACCGGGGACTTCATACCAGACAGCGGTACGCTCGGAGTGTTTGCGTGCCATTGCAAGCCGGTATTATTCGGAGCTGCCGTTATAAGCCCAGTGGGACCATAGGTATTCTGTTGATACACACCCGGATTCCAGACCTGGAAGCCTTGCGCCGTACCGTACCACTGGCCGACGTGATCGAAGCGCAACCCATAGTTCAAAGTAAGCTGCCGATTCGCCTTGAATGAATCCTGGGCATAAATCGACCACTGGTGGAACTTGAGGTCGTTGGTGGGGAAAGAACTCACCTGCTGGTAGCTGCCGGTGCGACCAAGCAGGAAATCTGCCACGACGTTGCCTGAGCTGTTCGGACCCCAACCCAGGTTATAGGTTCCGTTGTCGCCCGGCCCAAGGCCGCCGCTGGACTGAATATTCTCGCTCGTATCCCAGTAGAAGCCGGCCTTCAGGGTATGGGAGCCGACTACCTTGGTAAAGTTGTCGTAGATCGCCGGATCTCTCTTGATGGCGCCGAAAGCGTTGCTATCGAAACCGCCGTCAAAGGAGAATTCTTCGATGTTCGGGAAGGCGCCGCCCCAGGGACCTTCGAAATTCGGTATCTGGGAGGTGGTATGGCCAAACAGTCCGGTCACATTGAACCCTAACGCCGTGCGATCAACCGCCTTGGGGTTGGAGAGGGTGCTGGGATTGATGTACCGCGCCAGCGTAAACACAAACTCGTTGGTAGTCGTGGGACTGAAAACGTGGGTCAGGTTCGCCATAATCTCCTGCGAAGTCGTGGCCGCAACCACGTTCGAGGGATAGGGCAGGGTCCACGGTGGAGTCCACCACACGCCCACCGGGTGCTGATCGTTTTCGATCTGGCGCGTATAGGATCCGGTCAGCTTGGTGTTGTCGCTGATCGCGTAGTCGACTTTGCCGGTAGCTTCCCAGCGGTTCTGCGGCACTTGGCTGATGTACTGATAGTTGTTCCAGCCGTTGGTGGCAGCAGGGCTGATATTGGCCTTGGGGAATAAACCCGCGATTTTTATGATGTTCGGGTCCCAATCGCTCTGGGGCAGCTGGTTTGTACCGGTCGGCAGGGCATAGGCGTTCGAATAAGCGTATTGCCACTCGCCGCCGCTGCCAAGACAGGAGAGCAGGGTCGTGTTGCCGCCGCAACCCGTTACCGGAGTTGTTCCGGGCACGCCGTCGATGGTGTTCTCGCTGAAGTCACCCGCCATCTGTTCCGCCGTGGGGACGTTGTAGTTGATGGGCGCGGCGGCGGGGTGCTGATCCATATATTCGTAGCCGGCCCAGAAGAAGAGCTTTTTGCGACTCTTGTTGAAGTCGGTGCCGGGAATGATGATTGGACCGCCGATGTTTCCACCGCCGTAGTAGTAATGCTCATTCGAGTTAGGAATGCCCTGGCTGTGGGCGTAGGCGTCATCGGAGTTCAGTTCGCTGTTGCGAGCGTAGAGGTAACCTTCGCCGTGGAACTGGTTTCCGCCGCTCTTGCTGAAGGCCTGGAAAATCACGGGCCCCTTGGCGTATTCCGCGCTGTACGACGACATCAGAACTTTGACTTCAGAAACCATGTCCTGATTGATGTTGGCGATCTGGGTTCCGGCGTTGCCGGGGTCAACCAGGTTGGCGCCGTCGAGCATGAAGGCCATGGCGCCGTAGGGCTGCGTGCCGTTGGCGGAGTAGGCGCCCACGGGGCCGTTGTTGGTACCCACCACTTTGTCGTTAAAGCCGGAACCCTGCGCGGTGCCGTTGGTCAACGCCATGCCGGGCATGACCTTTAACAGTTCGCCGGCGTCACGGCCAACGATCGGAATGTCTTCGATCAATTCGGTATTCAGCGTGGTGCTCACTTCAGAGTTGTCAGGAATAACGACGTCGGCTCCCGCCTTGATTTCGACGGTCTCACTGACCTGGCCGATCTGGAGTTTGATGTTCGAGATAGAGTGGCTTTCGCCCTGGGACAGGGTGATGGAATTCTGCTGCCAGGTCTTGAAGCCCGCCGCTTCGACGTTCACGGTATAGCTGCCGGGTGGAAGGGCGGTGACAGAGAAGTAGCCGACGCCATTCGAGACGGTGTCGCGAAGGTCGCCCGAGGCCTCATTCTTAAAAGACACCTTGGCGTTCGGAACCGCTGCGCCAGCGGAATCGTAGACGGTGCCACTCAACGTACCGGTGAGTTGCTGGCCGAAGCAAAACGAAGCCAACAGGGTGAAAGCGAGCAGCCACGTGGCGGCACAGATGGTTTTCTTCAAAGAAGAGATTTCAAACGCTGAAATCATTCGCCCCTCCAGAACTTGCCGGGCAAACTAGCTGGGGAACAGCCTCAAGGCGGCTCCTCCTTGCCCAAAGCCGCGACCGGCCTAATAGAAAGACACTAGTCACGGGCAGGGCAACTTTTATCGCTGCTGGATAGTCACTGTCAAGAAAAAAACGATTTTCTTGGGGAATTAGTGCGTCCGGGGCACTTAGGGAGTAAACTAGGCGAGTTTTCCGGGTTCTGGCAGGTCGGAACCGCCGCTGACTCGACCGGGTGGTGGTCCACTGGGGGTAACATGTGTGCAAGAACTTGCCTGGTATGTGTCGCGAGCTTCCTGTTTTCCCTTCCCTTTTCGCTTCCCGTGCTGCACTCACAAACCAAGGCTTCTCCCGCGGTTGAGCCAGACAATCCTGTAATCCACGCCACGACACGCGAGGTCATCCTCGATCTGGTGGTGCGCGACAAGCATCACCATCCGGTCATCGATCTGCGTCCTGACGAAGTCGAAGTCTACGAGGATGGGATCAAGCAGAACGTGCGCGCCTTTCGCAGCATTCAAGGCACCGAGCAACTTGAGACAGAACGCGCTGTCAATGGGAGCGGAGCAGTCGCAACCACGGCGAAGCCGATGTCGACGAAGCCCGGAGATGCGCCTCACGCATTGAATTCGCTGCGGCAGGTGAATTTCGTGTCGGTCGTATTTGCCGGCATCGCACCCTTGAACCTGGAGTTCGCGCGGCGCGCCGTGCTCGAGTTTTTGCAGAGCGATAATCTGCCAAACACTTACGTCACTATCTACCGGCTCGATCGCAGTCTGAACGTGATTCAGCCTTTCACCGCGGATAAAGACGCACTGGCCAAGGGCGTGGATGCTGCCGCCAAAGGCTTGAGCGCGAAGAATGCGGGGAACACGACGGCGCAGGTGACCAGCGCCACCGTCGCGGCACTGCAGGCAAATGCTGCGAACATTCTCGCTGCCCCGACGACTGGAGCCGCCACCGCGCAATCCATATTGAACGAAACCAGTAATCCGGTTCCGGCCCTGGTGAAGGATCCGCTCTGGGCTGCGAATGCGGCGTCGCAGGATGCTTCTATCTCGCTCGGCAGCGCGCTCCTGGTGCAGGCCGATCTGGAAAAAGGATTAAGGTTCGTCAACAGCTTGTCGGATGGCATGGACGCCATGGACTCGCTGCACGAACTCGTGCGCAGCGAGGAAAAGCTGCCCGGCCGCAAAGTTGTACTGTATCTGGCGGATGGGCTGATCTTTCCGGTCAACCGGCGCGACGCTGTGGACAACCTGATCAGCTACGCGAACCGCGCCGGCGTGGCTTTCTACACTATCGACACACGGGGATTAAACGTGGATGACCCTGTGATGGAGGCACTCGCGCTGCAGAAACGGACCGGAGCGGAGAGTTCGGTGCACGTGACTGATCCGCATACACAAGTCTTCGAGGACGACGACGTGGCCCTCACCGCCGTGGCCAGCGGGCAGCTTGCGATGCGCGAATTGGCCGAGTCGACTGGCGGAATCGCGGTGACGAACACCAACGAAATCTCCATCCCCATGCAACACATGATGGAGGACATTCGGACCCACTACGAGCTGGCATATTCTCCGACGTCAACGGTCTACGACGGGCACTTTCGCAAAATCGAAGTGAAGATCAGCCGCCCCAAAGTTACGCTGCAGACTCGAAGAGGATATTTCGCCGTGCCTGACCTGAATGGCGAACCGCTGCAGCCCTTCGAACTCGTCGCCCTGAATGCGATGAATGCAACTCCAGCGCCGGCGGAATTCCCCTACCAGGTCGCCGCCATGAAGTTCCGGCCCGGACTGGAGGGTATCGAGCATGAAGTGGCGTTCGAAATTCCGCTCTCGGGTCTCAAAGTTCTCTCGAACGCGAAGACGGGAAAGTCTCACGCGCAGGCGGCACTGGTGGCGCTGATTCATGACGGCAGCGGAGCGGTGGTAGGAAAGGTGAGCCGGGAACTGGCGCGAGAGGCGCCGACCAGCGAATGGGCGCGGATGGGAAGTGATCGAATCCTCTATGCGGAACCGATCGAGTTGCGGCCTGGACATTATGTGATCGACGCGGCCGTGACCGACGAAGTGGGCGGTAAGACATCAGTGAAGCGGCTGTCGATTTTTGTGGCTCCGGCAAATTCCCTGGCGGTCAGTTCTCTGGAGCTGGTGCGGCGCTTCGATCCGTTGACGGAGCCGCATGAACTCCTGAGTCCTTTTGACCTGGAGAACGGCCACGTCACTCCGACCCTGGCGGAGTCGGTGACTTCGGGAACTCCGGTGAGCCTGTATTTCGTGGTCTATCCTGGGAAAGTTGCTCCTGATGGCCTCAAGGTCACATTAGATCTATTGCAGGACGGCCGGGAAATCGCGCGCAAGCCTTTAGATTTGGGAGCGCCGGGGGCAGACGGCTCGATTCCCATGGTGGTGCAGCTCTCCCCGGGACCGGGGCACTGTGACGTTCTGGTGACGGCGAAGCAGGGAACCGAAGTGGCGCAGTCGAGTTTCTCGGTCAGCATCGAGTGAGGGTTTTTGATTTACGCAGCAAGAATCTGGGTCAGCTGGAAGGTTGACCTTCGACGATGGCTCTGGGATAGAATGACGGTCGCCTGAACCCCTGCGGGCAGCCGGAGTGTTTGCTCATGGTTGCAGTCGTCCCGCGTCGCGTGCGCGCTGTGGTCGGGGTTTTTCTTTGCGCACTTTTCTGCACGGCGGCCGCAGGTTTTCTTGTAGCGCAGCAGGACGCGGATGCTGCTTCGAAGCTGAGCGCGGACGTCCCCGATACACAATCCTCTAATATTATTTTCAAGGCCAGCGTCCGGCGCGTGATCGTCGATGTAGTGGTCACAGGCACGAATGGAAAGCCGGTTCCTGATCTCACGGCTGCCGATTTCTCGATCAGCGAAGATGGCAAGCCGCAGAAGATCCTTTCCTTTGACGTGCACGATTTTGATCCCGTTCCCAGTTCTCTGCCCAAGCGACCGAATTTACCCGCCAACACGTTTATCAATCTGCCCTCGGGACCGGAGCGCGGTCCACTCTATGTGTTGCTGCTGGATTTGCTCAACATGGAGGTCGATGACCAGCCGGCGGCGCGAAAGCAATTGTTCGATTTCGCCATGAGCAAGCCGCTGGGAACCCGTTTTGCCGTCTTTGTCCTGAGCGACAGCCTGCATCTGGTGCAGGGTTTTACAGAGGACCGGAACCTGCTTGCCAACGCGCTGGACCCCAAGAATCCCCATTCCCATCTGCCGCGGGTTTTTCTCTATGCCGACAACTTCCGGCCCTTTTATTCGGTTCCGCGCGTGCTTATCGGAATCGCGAAATATCTCGGCGAACTTCCCGGACGCAAGAACATCATCTGGTTCTCAGGTTCGTTTCCGTCATCGATTCTGCCCAACTCGGACCGGGGCGGCACCGAGGCTGAAAGCTTCAACCGAGAGGTCAAGCAAGCAACCGACGCGATGGCTCGCGGACAGATCGCGGTTTATCCCGTCGACAGTCACGGAGTCGTCGTCACGGGCGGGTCGACCAGCGCGTACCAACACGGCTCCGGGAGCTCCAGCGAAATGAGCGGGGTGGGAACGAGCCTGGTGGACTCCTCAACCACGGCCGGAACCGGCGGCGGGATGGGAAACGCAGCCGACATCGCCCTCAATGCCCGCTACATGACCGAGGACGAACTGGCTTACGCCACCGGCGGCCGCGCCTTCCACAGTACCAACGATCTCGTCAGCACACTCACCGAGGCCACAGAAGCGGGGGCGCATTACTACACTCTGACTTACGCTCCCAGCAATCGGGACTACAACGGCCAGCAGCGCAACATTCACGTGCAGCTTGCCAAACGCGGTTGCTCGCTGGCTTATCGCCGGGCTTACTTCGGAAGTCCTGATTTCCTGGAGCCTGGATCTTCCGGCAAGAAAACCGCAGCCGAGCAGATGGCGGAGGTAAAGCAAGAGGCGGATTCTCTTAAGGTTCACATGCAGTCTGGCGCACCGATTGTGCATCAGCTGTTGTTTCGCGTTCATGTACGAACGTCAGGACATCCAGCTGAGGCGACGGCTGAGCAGATGGCAAAGCTGGGGGGGCAAGCCGCGCCTTCGACCGGAGGCAAGAGCGGACAAGCGAAGCCCCGGCACGCGATCGAACTTCAGACTTACAAAATCGACTACACCATTGCGGCCCGGGAAAAAACTCTGGAAATAGCCGCCACAGCTTTTGGCGATGATGGAAAAGTGCTCAATGGCGTGGTGCAGCGGGTCGAAGACGATGAGGGCGAGGTTATGGACGGAGAAAGTCACGAAGGTATTTATCGGATTGAACAAGAGATCGACGTGCCCACCACCGCCGTTTCGATCCGCCTGGGAGTGCGCGACATTAGAACGAACAATGTCGGGGCCATGGAGATTAACCTGCCGCTGGCGCGGGAAGGACAGCCGGACGCCGCATCCGCTCGCACAGCGGGGCCAGCATCGCAGGCCGAAAACCGCTGACCGCCGAATTGAGTTCCCGCCCTTTTCAAGCTCCGGTCTCGACCGCGAATTCGCGCAATCGAACGGCGGGATACTCTGAAGGGGCATGTTATATTCCGTCATGGATGCGCCATTCGTGATGATGATTCCTGGAACAGCCGGCGGAAAAAGATGGTCATCCAACTACCCGAAAGCTGCTCTAGTCGTTCTGACCGTTTTGATCTTCTTATCAATTCCCTCATTTTCCGCGGCGCAGTCGAGTCCGGCTGGATTTGAAGAACTGGCTGCAGACGCGACTGCGGCGCGCGAGCAGAACGACGTTTCTCGCGCGATCGAGCTTTACGGACGAGCGGTGCAGACGAATCCGAAGTGGGCTGACGGGTGGTGGTTCCTGGGATCGCTGCAATATGGCAACGGCGCCTACGCGGCGGCGCGCGACGCTCTGTCGCAATACATCGATCTCACACCCAACGCCGCGCCGGCTCTGGCCATGCGCGGGCTGTGCGAGTTCGAAACCGGCGAATTTGCCGACTCGCTCAAGGACATTCAGCGCGGGCTGGCGATGGGAGCCGCGAATCAGCCGCGCAACGGAAAGATTCTCCGCTACCATGAGGCGCTGCTCCTCACGCGTGCCGGCAGGTTTGAGGAAGCCTTGCGCAGCTTCGCTTTTTTCGCCCACGATCCTGACCCCAATCCTGAATTGGTCGTGGCTCTGGGGCTGGCTGGTCTCCGCCTTCCGATACTGCCCAAGGATTTGCGAGCCGACCGCCAGGAGTTGTATGCCAGCGCCGGCAAAGCGGCGCTCAACTATATGAAGGGAGACGATGCGGCCGCTCGCACAGACTTTCATCTGCTCTTCGAGCGCTTCCCGACCGCTCCCAACGCCCACTACCTTTATGGATATTTGTTGTACGCAACCGATCCCGATGCATCCGTTGTGGAACTCAAACGCGAATTGGAAGTAAACCCTTCCAACCCCGCGGCAGAAGTAATGCTGGCATGGATCCCGCTCATGCAGAACCATGCCACCGAGGCTCTGCCTTACGCCCAAAAGGCAGTTGCGGAAGATCCCGCGCTTCCCAGCGCGCAGCTGGTAGTCGGCCGCGCTTTGTCGGAGACCGGTGATCCTAAGGACGGGATCCAGCACCTGGAGAAAACGGAATTGCTGCAGCCGGATGATCTTGAAGTCCACTTGGCGCTGGCCAGAGCCTATTCAGAAGCGGGCCGCAAGGAAGACGCCCGGCGCGAGCGTCTGCTATGCCTTGAGATGACGAAGAATGAGACGACACTGGCCCTTCATCCTTAGCCCGCTGCTGGCGCTTCTTATTTCGGCAGCCGCAGTTCCGGCACAGGGCCAGGGCGCACAAATCAAGCCAGAGGCGGCCTGCGTGTCGTGCCACCGGGCGCAATCGGAGACCCAGCCGCAAACGCCGATGGCGCGGGCCCTGCAACTACCTGACACCAATCCCACGCTGAAAGACCATCCCAAACTCGCGACCCGCAAGGGCGCTTACAGTTACACGGTGGAAACGCACGGCGATCAAAGTACTTATAACGTGAGTGACGGCACGCGCACGATCTCAATTCCCATTCACTGGAATTTCGGCGAGGGTGCGCAGACCTGGGTGCTGGAGCGCGACGGGCACCGCTATGAAAGTACTGTGAGTTTTTATCCGTCGATCACGGGTCTCGATTACACAACCGGAGACGAGGACCTGCAACCGCACACGCTGGAAGACGCGATCGGGCGCGAAATCGCCATGCGGGAAACCAAGGTCTGCTTCGGATGCCACGCCACCAACGCGGTTTCCAACGGACAGATGGCGTTTGAGTCGCTGCGCCCGGGCGTGAAGTGCGAGCATTGTCATGCCGGGACCAGTTCTCACTTGAGCGACGCGGTGAATGGCGATTTCACTTCCGTGCCGCCGAGCCTGGGCAAACTAACGGCGGAGGGTGTTTCGAATTTCTGCGGGCAGTGTCATCGCACCTGGGAGACGGTGGTTCGCAATCACTGGCGGGGCGAGTCCACGGTTCGCTTCCAGCCTTACCGGCTCGCCAACAGCCGATGTTTCGATGGCGCGGACGCGCGCATCAGCTGCATTGCCTGTCACGATCCGCATCAGGATATCGTGCGCAACGACGCGTCTTACGATAAGAATTGTCTGGCTTGCCACTCGCCGGAGTCGACAGCTTCGGTAGCGGCGGGATCTGCGTCTACGACTGCGCGCGCGCACCTGAAGACTTGCCCGGTCGCGAAAAACGATTGCGTGAGCTGCCACATGCCGAAAGTGAAGTTGCCGAACGGACTGATGACCTTTACCGATCATCAGATCCGGGTGGTGAAGGCAGGCGAGCCGTTCCCGAACTAGACCCGAACTTTGTCCTGGTTTTGAAACAAAAAGCTTTTAACCGCGAAGGACGCTAAGGATTCGCAAAGGCCGCAAAGAGAAGCAAAATCGAAATCAGGAAGGTATCTGAGCTCTGCTTCTGCATTCCGCAAGAGAACACTTCTCACTGAGGCTTGGCGTCCGCGTAAATTCCGATCCTGTGGTTGCGGACTTTCGGTTCCAGATGTTTTCCGTTGGTATTGGAGAAGAGCACTTTCGATTCCTGCAGCGGCATGTGGCAGTCGATGCAGTTGTTCGCGATCTGATCGCCCAGCCGCGCATGTTCGCCGCATTGTTTGGGCTCGTGACAGCTCAGGCAATGCGCGGAAAATGCGGCTGCATTGTTTTGTGTTGTGTGGACGTCGTGGCAGGTATTGCAGGTGAGAGTGGTGGTCGACTGGAAGCACCGACTTTTCTTCAGGAGTTGAACCTGATTGCCGTGAACATCCACCGCATCCTCCGGACTGGAATACGGGATATCGATGTAGTCGTCGAGCACATCGCCGGGCAGAAACGATAACGAGGGAGCGATGGGCGTCCCGTTGCCGGAGTGGCACAATCCGCAGACATCGATCTGTCGGTCGCGCGGAAGTTTGGCTGGATTCACGATCTGCTCCGAGGTTCCCGGCGGTAATTGAGACTTCGCCCCACGCGCAGCGCCCGGCGCGGTCGTGTGCAGAGCGACGTGCGCACGTCCCGGCCCATGGCATTTTTCGCAACTGATACCGAGAACCAGGCTGGATTTTCGGTAGCGATTCACGGGCGGCGGCATCCACTCAAAAGAACTGGCGTGGCATTCGAGGCAGCGCGGGATGATGGCCTTGTCGAAATGCGGCGAACCGTCGGGATAACTCGGGCTGTTGACCCAGCTGTTGGTTTCGACCCAGTAGGTCACGGGCAGTTGAAAGAGCTGATCGCCCTTCCAGAAAAGATAGCTCTGCCCTTTGCGCGGCAGTCCGGCCACGATATCGATGCGCTCGGTGCGCGTAATTTTTTTCCCTTCGCCGGGCTCTTCGACCGCGCTCTGAAAATAGCCGGCGGGGCTGACGGTCATCTCAAAATGAAGGTACGGGTTGGAGGTCCGCATGATGTTGGAATCGGGCGTAAAACTTCCCTTCACCGTACGCGGGCTGGGCCAGCTGGTGGCCCAATGGTGCCCGGTTTCGAGATAGGTCTTGGCCTGTTGCTGGTGGCAGGAGCGGCAGGCGTCGTCGCCGACAAAATCGAGGCGCGGAGGCGGCTTCTTTTCATTGGTGGAGGATCCCGTCGAAGGTGGGGGCTGCGCGGGAGGAGCCGGTTCCTGCGAACCTGGCATCAACAAGAAAAACAGGAAGAGAAAGCAAACGAACACGCTTAGGGTTCAGGAATGGTTACGCTGCGTAACCACCCCAGCTCCTTTATCTGACGCCCCATTTGATCCGTTAGTCATTAGATCTGGTGGCGGTGGATCCGCTGATCCTCAGTCCCGCTGATCTCTTGCAGGCGTTGCAGTGGCTCTATTATGCTCAAGTCGAGAGAAGCTGTCACTCCGCGGGGTTGGCCGAGGTCGATCGTCGGCATTGCAATGCATTCGAGAATTACGAAAGCAATACTGGCAATTGCGGCCCTTCTGGCTGCGGCTCCGCCCGTTCAAGCCTGCACCGGCCCGGCGGCGCTCGAAGCTAAAGTTCGGGCGCATCCTGACGCCGACACTTACGCCGAGATCGGGAACTGGTTTGGCGATCGCAAGCAGTATGATTGCGCGCTCGATGCGTTTCGCAGCGCGCTGAAGCTGGAGCCCGGCTCCGCCAAACTTTATTATCTCGTCGGCCTCACCCTTTACGCCTCCGGCGACCTGCAGGACGCACTCGAACCACTGGGCCGGTCGATCTTTCTCATGCCGGAAGTCCTCAAGCCGCATCTGCTGCTGGCGTCGGCGTACGAACAGTTGCATCATCCGAAAGAAGCCCGGGCTGAATGGGAGGCCGCGCTGCGCATCGATCATCTTTCGACCGAGGCGCTCGATGGCATGAGCAAGTCGCTGATGGAGGAAGGCGATTACGCTTCCGCGATCGAGGCGCTGCGCGAGGGTCCGCAGAACGAGACCCTGACTCTCGAGCTCGCGCTGGCTTACGGAAAAGCCAACATGCTCGACCAGGCTTCGGAAGTTCTCACCAAGGCTTTGCAAAAAACTCCATCGTCTCTGCCGCTGACCGCGGCGCTGGTCACTGTGCTGGTTCGGCAGGTGCACTATCAGGAGGCCGTTCACCTCGCGGAGAAATCGGCGCGGTTGCATCCTGCCAATGTCGAAGCGCAGAGGCTTTACCTGCGCGTGATGGTGCTCAACGGCGATTCCGCCCAAGCCCGTCCGTTGGCTCGACGACTCCTGGCCGCGCATCCGCATGATTTTGATTTCCTGTACCTGAGCGGAATTCTCGCAAATCAGGCTGGACAATATACCGAGGGCCGGGCTCACTTGGAGCAAGCCGTTGCGCTCGACCCTAATTACTACAACGCGCACTACAACCTTGGAGTCGCACTGCTCGAGCTCAAACAATTTCCCGAGGCACGCGAGCAATTCGCGAAGGCGCTGGAGTTAGGCGGAACCGAACCCGAGATTCGATTCAAGTATGCGACTGCTCTGCGCGATCTGGGCGAGACGCAACTGGCGCAGGAGCAGCTCAAGCTTTATCAGCAGCAACTGGAAACGAATCAGAAGCACGCTCTCGCGGCCAGCAAGATGGCGCAGGGAGATAAAGAATTTGAGACCGGAGATGCGCAGAAGGCGGTCGCCGACTTCCGCGCAGCACTGGATGCTACTCCGGACGATCCTCAACTTTCTTACAAGCTGGCGCTGGCTCTGGACAAGATGGGCGACACCGCAGCGGAGGCGCAGGCGCTCGAGAACGCGGTCAAGATCGACCCGGGATTTGCACTGGCCCACAACCAGCTCGGTTATCTGGCGTCGCGCAGTGGCGACTCTGCTTCCGCGGAAGAACATTTCCGGCTGGCGGTGCAGGCTGCGCCCAACTACACGCAGGCATGGATCAGTCTGGCCGCGACGCTTGGGATGGAATCCCGTTTTACCGAGGCTCAGGAAGCACTGGCCAGCGCTCTCAAGATTGAACCGGCCAATACCCAGGCGCTTCAACTTCGCAAGGATCTGACCGCGGCGCAAGAGCAGCGCTAAAGAACACAGAACTGCGCTGAAAAATTTGAACGCACCAAGATCCTGAGGATGAAGCCGCGATGACAGCCCCGAAATCCGGACACTGGACACGGCGCCGCCTGTTGCAAACGCTGCCGGCGATGCTGGCGCCGGCGCTGGTTCCCGCGGAGCTTCGCGGCGCGGTCACGCCAGTTGATAAGCCCACCAATGTTAAGCCGGCAAAGACTGCGCCGTTCTCACGCTTCGTCGACGTCAGCGCGAACGCCGGCCTCACGCAGACAATGTTCTATGGAGACTCGACTCACAACACCTACATTGTCGAGGTCAACGGAGCCGGTTGCGCATTCTTCGATTACGACAACGACGGCTGGATGGATGTCTTCATCCTCGGAGGGCGGCGTCTGGAAGGCATTCCGCCGGGAGCCAGCAACCGGCTCTACCACAACAACCGCGACGGCACCTTCACTGATGTCACCGCGAAGGCCGGCCTGACCGACGCCGGATGGGGCTGCGGCGTGTGCGTCGGCGACTACAACAACGACGGCTTCGAGGATCTGTATCTCACTTACTACGGACAGAACAAACTGTATCGTAACAACGGTGATGGAACGTTCACCGACGTCACCGAGAAGGCGGGACTGCACGATCCGCGCACTCGCTTTGGTTCGGGATGCACGTTTGTCGATTACAACCGGGACGGGCTGCTCGATCTTTTCGTCTCCAACTACGTCGAAATCGATCTGGCGACGGCGCCCAAGCCCTCGATGCAGGTTCCGAACTGCAATTTTGAGGGCGTGCCGACGAATTGCGGGCCGGGCGGTCTCGCCATGCCCTATCATTCGCTGTACCGCAACAACGGCGATGGAACGTTTACCGAAGTTTCGAAGGAATCTGGCGTCGCCGCGCTGCGCAATTCTTACGGCTTCACGGCGGTCGCCTTTGATGCGGACGAAGACGGATGGCCCGACATTTTCGTGGCCTGCGACGCCACGCCCAGTTTGCTGCTGATGAACAATCACGACGGAACGTTTCGCGAAGAAGGATTATTGCGCGGCGTCGCGCTCGGCACCGCCGGAGAGCCTCTGGGCGGCATGGGAGTGGGCATCGGCGATTTTGATCTCGATGGTCATCTCGATCTGGTCAAGACTCACTTCGTAAACCAGGCTACGGGACTGTACCGCAACGACGGCAAGGGAGAATTCGAGGATTTCACGTTTCGCGCCGGGCTCGGCGGCGAACGCCGTTTCAGCAGTTGGGGCACAGGATTGGTCGATCTTGACAACGACGGCTATCCCGATATTTTCATCGTCGCGGGAACGGTGGCTCCGGAACTCGAGAAAGTTTATACGAAATATCCGGCGCGGAATCCGCGTCTGATTTTTCGCAATCAGGGCAATGGAACCTTTGTCGAACTCGGTGATGAATCTGGCCCGGCAATTGCCTCACGCCACGTGAGCCGCGGATGCGCCTTCGGCGACTTCGACAATGACGGCGATCTCGACATTCTCATCATGAATCGCAACGAGCCGCCGACTCTGCTGCGCAACGATGCTCCGGCCGGAAATCATTGGCTCAAGGTTCGGCTCGAAGGAACGAAGAGCAATCGCAGCGCAATCGGCTCACGCGTGCTGGTGCGCTACGGAGGAAAAGTGCAGGCGCAGTGTGTGACCAGCCAATGCAGCTTTCTGTCGTCGAACGATCCGCGGCTTCATTTCGGGCTGGGGGCGACCACCAAGGCCGAGATTGAAATTCACTGGCCCACGGGCGTGAGCGAGACGCATTCCAACATCACGGTGGATCAGCTGGTCACGATTCGCGAAGGCGAAGGCATCGTCAAAGGACGGCCATTCCGCTGAGTTGTTCCGCGGTTAAGTGGGAATCCCCTGGATTATTCGCTGTCAGCCGTTTTCCCTCAGTGAGAAAAATCGCGATTGCCATGCCCGGGATCGTAGTCGAACTTGATCAACCCGTCGCGGTAGTCGATATGCATCGCCAGTTCGCGCAGAAGCGTGTTTCCCAGAAAGCCGGAAATCTCAAGCCCCGCGTAGCGGCTCATATTCGAGTTGTCAAAGACAAACAGATCGTTGTTCTCCTGTTGCAATCCGGCAAAATGGAAAACGATGTGGTTTCCGGTCGCCAGCTTCGCCACGCTGCCGCTCAGTCCGACGATGTCGACGGGAGCTCCGCCATGCGTCTTGGTTACAGCAGCGGCGGCTTCAGGGGAGACGCTGGAGCTGAAGGCTCCACTGTCGACCATGAAGAGCCGTTGCGCCTTTCCGTTGAGACTCACCGGAAGAATCAGAAAATGGCCCACACGAAAAATTGGCGTGTAGTCCTGCATGCTGGGAGCGATATAGCGGTCCTGCGGACCTGCAGATTGCGATGCGCCCGCGTTCGCGCCCTGGCTGGCGGCCTGGGTGTTGAGCGACGCGGAGGCGCTCGCATCGTCGCCTGGACGGGGCGGAAGCGGCGACAGCTGAAACTTTCGCATGGGATAGTCGAGCGTGACCAGATAGCTGCTGAAGACGTCGGTGCCGATGAGACCGTCAATGTCGAGCATATCTTTGCGGTCGGTGACCTCGACCATGCAGTCATGGAACTCGAGCGCGCCCACACGGATGGAATCAACGCGCGCGGTATATCCGCCTTGCGGGCCCTCATCTCCAACGCCGCTGAGCTCGATTCTTTCCGCTGGCTTGAGCCCGGAGCGGTCTGCCACAGCACGATTGATCACGAGACCGGAGGCGCCGGTGTCAACCTCGAGATCGGCTTCGCGATTATTGAGGTGGACGTGGATTCCCCAACCACGGATGCGCCGCACGCTCTGCCCACAGGCTCCCTGCGAATTGCATACCCACTTCTCGTTCGACATGAGCGGAACCAGCTGCAAATCGGCTGACGGGGCAGAGGAGGTCAGGCGGCAGTTCTTCCCGGGATTATCCGCCTCTGTCATGAGATACGCCAGATACTTCTCCGCGCGTTTGTGTTCATCACCATCCATGGAAGCGTTCGCGGCGAGGAACTGCTTTTGTTCATCGATGCGCTTCGCCAGCGGCAAGGTCTGCACCCACGCCCCGCGAATGTCGAGGTCGTAAGGATCGAGAGCATGAGCAAAGCCGATCTCGCGGTCGGCGGAGGCATACATGGAATTCAGACGAAAAATCCGCCCGCGCACCAGATGCAGCCGCGCGTTGCACCGGTTGAGGTGGAAAACCTGATCGGCAGTGGTGGCCGCTTCCGGAATTTTCCCCTGACGGTATTGGACCTCCGCGAGCGCGACCAGCAAGGGAACCGAGTCGGCCTTGGCGGCGAGTGCGGCCTGCACCGTGGAGCTGGCCTCGTCGACTTTCTGTTCGCGAAGCAAAGTACGGATAAGTCCAGCGCTCAGCTCAGGGTCATTGGGCGACTTGCTGAAGGCGTCGCGATAGAGTTTCTCCGCTTCGCCGAGCTGCCCGAACGCGAAGGCTTTCTCCGCGGGCGATGGATCGTGAGGCGTCGCCGCGTGGCAGTGAGTGTCGTCGGCAAAGGCGCCGCCGCGAAGAATTGCAGCAAGGATTAGAAATTGCAGTGCGAAGGCTGTCAGAAAACGCTGCGTCATAATCACACCCTGAGCGCGCAGGCTCTCCCGCGCGCCGACCGGAGATTCTAGCTTATTCGGGTTTCGCCAAGGCAAAAAATCGATGCATCGCAGCGGAGCTTCCGCACTAGAGCTTCGGCGCGTGTTGTACAATCCCACGCCAATCTTATTTACCTGACGAGGAGCTTCCTCATCAATGGAGACGACGCTGGCGCCGACTTCGTCCACCGCCGACTACGGCCTGCGTCGCGGGATTCTTTCTCCGATGGAGACGCTGGCGCAATCGGTCTCCACGATCGCGCCTACGACGACGCCGGCGGCGACGATTCCACTGGTCTGCGCACTGGCCGGCAACGGGACCTGGCTCGCTTATGTGCTCGCGACCGTCGCCATCGTTCTGGTTGCGCTTTGCATCGCCCGCTTCGCGCGGCTTTCGGCTTCGCCAGGATCGCTTTATACCTACGCATCGAACATTTTGCCGCCCTGGCTTTCGGCCACGGTCGCCTGGAGCCTTCTGCTCGCCTATGTGGCTACTGGGTCCAGTGTTATCGGCGGCTTCTATCACTACGCGAATCTGTTGCTGCGCGACGCCACTGGTCACATTTTCTCGGCTGTGTTGCTCGCGTTGCTGGTCACCGGTGTTTCGATCTGGATCGCATATCGCGACGTGAAGATTTCAGCGCGCCTCATGCTGTGGATCGAGGCCGCTTCGGTTTCTGTGATTGTGATTGTCGTCGTCCTGCTGCTGGTGCGTCACGGCTGGCACCTGGACGCGGATGAACTCCACTTGCGCGGCATGACGGGCAGCGGGCTGCGGCTTGGCCTGGTACTCGCGCTGTTCAGCTTTGTCGGCTTCGAGAGCGCGACCACGCTGGGAGCGGAGGCTCGCAATCCATTGAAAACGATTCCCCGCGCGGTCATTCAGAGCGCGATTCTTGCCGGCGCTTTTTTTACGGTCTGCGCCTACGCCGAGGTTCTCGGCTTTCACACCGCGGGGCAAGACCTGGGAGCGAGTCAGGGACCGATGCACGTCCTGGCGCAAGTCGGCGGCGTTCCGGTTCTGGGGCTGCTGATCGACATCGGAGCCCTCGTCAGTTTGTTTGCCGGCACGCTGGCCTGCATCACCGCCGCGGCGCGTGTGCTGATGCTGATGGCCCATGACGGTCTGGCGCACGACTCGCTAGGAGCGACTCACGCCCGCAATCACACTCCGAGTCGCGCTGTGATCATTACCGGCGTTGCGGCCGTGCTGCCGGTGGCTGTGCTGGCAGCTCGCGGCGCCAGCGGGCTGGATGTTTACGGATGGCTCGGTTCGCTGGCTACCTATGGTTTCATCGTGGCCTATGCGCTGGTTTGCGTTGCGCTGCCGCGGTACCTGCGGCAACACGGCGCCTTCACATCGGGCGCGCAGATTCTCTCCAGTGTGGCGGCGCTCGCGATGTTGCTCGCCCTCGTGGGAAATCTTTATCCCGTGCCCGAGGGACCATACGGAAAACTTCCCTACATCTATCTCGTCTACCTGACTGCGGGACTCGCCTGGTTTCTATTTCGCGCGCGGTCCAGGAAAGCAGCTCTGGCGGGCAGTTAACGAAGCCACGGGTATAAAAATTACTGATTCCGGTTAAAGAAAATTTGACTGAGACGCCGTCTTCCGCTTTGCCCAGAGTTCGCGTACATTGGCATGGTTTCCCAGCCTGGTAAGGCAGAGCAAACCAGCTCTGCGGCAAGTTCGTAGATAGATCAGACCGTAATTCTGCTGACGCACTGGCAGAGCGGGATTTGTGTTTCTCTAAATGATTTTCACAGCTCCGGCTTTCATAGCGCCGTTTTGCACAACTCAATGGGGAGGTCCACAACGATGTCAAAAAAAATAAGAATTGGCATTTCCTTTCTGGCCGCTTTGCTTTGGATATCTTCTGAACTCTCTCCGCGCGCCTTCGCCCAACAGACCCTGGGCGGCATCACCGGCAGCATCACCGACACCAGCGGGAGCGTCCTGCCGGACACCACGATTACGATCGTCGGCGATCAGACCCGCCTCACGCGAACGCTCAAGACGAATTCCACGGGCGCCTACAACTTTCCTAACCTGCCCATCGGCACCTACACCATCACGATTACTCATGACGGATTTCAGACCGAGAAGGTGCCGTCGATCCTGGTGCAGGCCGACCGAACCGCCACGGTGAACGTGGGCTTGAAAGTGGGCCAGGTCGGAACCACGATCGAGGTCGATGCCGCGCCCATCATGAACGCGGTCGATACCACTAACGGCTACATTCTGGAAAAAGATCAGATCGATGCGATCCCGCTGCCGACGGGCAGTTTCACGGGCCTGGCGATTCTTTCCCCTGGCGTGAATGCGGAACTGCCTGGCGGCACCGGCGTCAATGAAGGGTTGGGCAATCAACCGATTTGGGCCAATGGCCAGCGCGATACCAGCAACACTTTTCTTCTGAACGGCGTGGACGCGAGCAATCTGTTCAACGGCAAAAGCACGAGTTCAGTAGCCTCGGCGCGCATCGTGAACAACACCGGCGTTTCCGGCGCCGGCAGTACCACCGCCGAAGAGATTCAGAGCACTGCGTCGCCGTACCTGGCGATCGGGCAGGCTCTGCCGACTCCCGCTCCAGAAACCGTACAGGAAGTTCGCGTCAACACGTCCATGTATGACGCGCAACAAGGATCTACTAGCGGCGCCCATATCGACTTGAGCACAGCATCGGGAACGAATTCCATTCACGGCATCGCTTATGTTCACCGCGGAACTGACGACCTCAACGCGGCCCCGTATTTCTACAAGCAGGACCCCAACATTCCAGCGAACGAAGATATTCCGCAATTGCACCGTTACACGGCGGGCGGCGCAATCGGAGGCCCGCTCATCAAAGATAAGCTTTTCGGCTATATCAGCTACCAGCACACGCACGCTTCCGATCTGGAAATCGGGACTTCGCGCACGGCGGTGCCGTCAGGACTCACGGACGACCGCAGCCCTGGGGCTTTGGCTGCTGTCGCTCTGACGAACTGGGGCACAGTGGTGAGTCCGGTGGTAGCGCAGAATCTGCCCAGCAACACGGGCGCGCCCACCATCGATCCGGTGGCGTACGCACTATTGACCGCCAAACTGCCCAACGGGCAGTATTTGTTCCCGTCGGCGAATCCCAACTTCACTCCCACGCTGAATTTCCCGGAGAATGTTTTCCTCACTGATCCGGCTTATTTCATCTCCGACCAGGCCGTTGCCAATCTCGACTACCAGCCGAGTTCCAAAGATACGTTGTCGTTGAAGTATTACTACCAGCACGATCCCACTACGGCGCCTTTCGGCTACTCTGCCGTCGAAGGCTTTCCGCAACACCTGGACGCAGGCAGCCAGGTTGCTTCGATCACGAACACGCAATCGATCCGGCCGAACCTGAGCGTCTCCGAAGTGTTCGGCTTCATTCGCGAAAAGGTTTACAGCACGATTGCCCAGCCGTTTTCCCCTGGATCGATCGGGATCAATAACTTTGGCTCGAACATTTTTCCTGGGATCACGATCGTCGACGATCTGGGAAACGAGTCTCCGCTGAATACAAACTACGTTTTCAATGCGGGAACCACGATCGGCTCCACGGCAGCCTCGCAGGGCGCATTCACCGGCATCTTCCAGAACCGCTGGATGCCTTCCGCCAATGCGATCTGGAGTCACGGTAAACATACCGTCACGTTCGGCGGAAGCTATTCCTATACGCAGCTCAACGCACGCGACGAAAGGCCTAACTCGGGCATGGTCGGTTTTGTCAATTGGGCTCAGTTCCTTACGGGCACCCCGATTACCTACACCGCCGATGGATTTATCGCTACAACCTTCCTGCAAGGCGACGCCAACCGCTACTACCGCAACAACGAAACCGGGGCCTTTATCCAGGACAAGTTTCAAATCCGGCCGAACCTCAGCATCAGCGCGGGCCTGCGCTTCGACTATCACGGAGGTCTCACCGAAAAGAACGGACGCATTTTCAACTTCGATCCCAAGGACTACAACTACAACGTCGCAGCCGACAACATTGTTTCCAACGGCTTCATCGTGGCGGGGAACAATCCCGACTTTCCTACGAAGGGTGTGAGCGATTCGACCCTGACCGGAAGGCAATGGGGATTTAGCCCGCGCGTCGGCCTGGCCTGGAGCCCTAAAAAGTTCAACGACAAACTCGTGGTTCGCGCCGGCTGGGGACTTTACTACGACCGGGGCGAACTCTTCACCTATCTTTCCCCCGGTTTTGCTTCCGGCGTGATCGCGGGTGGCCCGTTCGGAGTAAACCAGACGCCGCCATGGGTGAATCAGCAGTCCTGCAGCACTTTCGGATATTCCTATTGCAGCAATTTCGAAGCTCCGTGGGGACTTTCGCTCGGGCCTGGACCGAGCGGCAATCCGGCGGACCTGCAGTTGCCCAACGCGACCGCCATTTCCGAGGGCTCGCCTTTGTTCTCGTTTGCCGATTACAACCGCGCCAACAAGCTGCCTTACACCATGAATCAGACATTGGACATCCAATGGCAGCCGCGGAATGACCTGGTATTTGAAGTGGGATATGTCGGGAATCTGGGCCGGCATGCCGTCGTACCGTTGCCGTTTAATCAGGCGCAGATTGCATCTCCGACCAATCCGTTGTTGACGGGAAGTCCAGTGGGAGAGCAGGACTACACTTACGGTTATTCGATCGTTACGGCGCCGGGCGGCTTCAACACCATTAATCTCCCCAACGGCCAGCCCTACCAGGAGACGTTCGAAGGCGGAAACGTCGACCTACGCGTTCCCTATATCGGTTATTCCTCTGAGTCGGAGTCCTACACCGCGGCCGGCATCTCTGCTTATAACGCGTTGCAAACCCACGTGGAAAAGCGGCTGAGTCACGGCCTGCAAGTCGGAGCGTCGTACACTTACTCACACGCGACCGACGAGCAGAGCGCGATGGGCCTGTTTTACAACGGAAACAATCCACAGGATCTGCGCTCCGGTTACGGCCTCTCCGACTTCGACCGCAAACACGTGTTGAATTTCAGCTACACCTACGAACTGCACAATTTCTTTCCCGCAACTTCGTTGAAGGGCAGAATCGCCGATGGGTGGGCAATCTCTGGTTTGACTGTGATCCAGAGCGGCCAGCCCTACAGCGTCATCGATTACTCAGGCGCAGTGGGCAGCATTTTCTACGGAGTGAACGACGGCATCACGAATCCAATCGTCCCCCTCTCGGGTTGCACCCCGAAGCAGGCTCTCACCGGTGCGTCGGGCGCGACCCCTGGGTTGCCCGCTCTCAACGCCGATTGTTTCGGCCTGCCCCTGCTCAGTCCTGGCGCTCTGAACGGAGCGATCCCGGCGAATGACCCGTACGAAACGAACTTCATCGACCATGGCCAGCGCAATATCTTCCGGCAATCGTGGCAACGACGCGCCGATATTTCCCTGTCGAAGACCACTCAGATAAGCGAGCGGGCTTCGCTCAAGTACACCTTCGATGTATTCAACCTGACGAACACGGCGAGTTTCGATATCCCCATCGACGACGTGAGCCAGAACATCAACTTCCAGGGCTTTCCCTACGCCGGACAGCCTTCGACCACGACTCCTTGCGACACTACCTATACCGCGCTATACGTCTGTTCGAGCCTGAGCGGTTTGGGTATCACGAACAAGACGATTGGCAGCCCGCGCCAGATTCAGATGACGCTGCGGCTGGTTTTCTGACGGTAGTGGTGCAGGTTTGGGACAGCGACTTGTATCAGGGCATCGTTTTACAGGCGGCGCAAGAGCTCAACCTTCGTTCCTGTTTTGAAAGGGCGCGGCTTCCAGCCGCGCCGCAAGTCAGTACAGAGCGATCAGTGAATGACTACCGTGGGCTGGGCGCCTGTCATCCAGGCGTCAGTGGGCGGAGTTACCGTGGAAGGCAAGGCCCCGCCCGTAGTTGCTCCTGCCGAGTGCGCGATGGCGAAGCTCACAAAGCTCGTTGACGCTCCAATCGCGGCACAGCTGCTGGCGCAATTCGTGGTGAATGCCAGGTAGTATCGCCCTGCCGGAAGAGTGGTCGAGCCCTGAGTCCAGGAGAGTGTGTTGAACCCTGTCGCCGCTGCGAATGCGGTCCCGGCGGTCGGCCCAATCGCCAGCACCAGATTCCCTGAATTGTTGAAAATGCCGATGTCGTACTCGTTCGCCGTTTTGTCGGCCGTGGTCACCTGATAGCTAACCTGTGTGGTAGTGACGTTGTAGGGCAGAAGAAATCCCCATATCGTAGTGACGTTCGCCGTGGCGCTGAGAGAGCTTCCGGTGCGCTCTCCGCCGGTGGCGAAGAAGGGCAACGTCGGAGCAGCGGCGGACGCAGAAATTGTTACCGATCCTGGCCCGTTGGTGATGGTGACGTTCGAGCCCGCCGTAAGAGTTCCGAGCACCGGAGCGCTGCCGGTCGAGCCCATCAGGATTTGTCCGTTGGCCGGGGCCGCTGTCGAAGTCAGAGCCGTGGGACTTGCGAAGTACGCGATTCCGTCTGTTGCTCCGGAAAGGCTGCCGCCAGGACTCGCACAAGCCCAGGTTGTTCCACTCCACTGCAAGGTCTGGCCCGCGCTGCACGTTGTCATCAAACCGAGGGTTACATTGCCCTTGCTTCCTCCGCCGGTTAATCCGGAGCCCGCAGTGACTGCCGTGATTGTGCCGGTGCCGGGGAAGGCTTGTCCGGCTGCGAATGTGATTTGTCCGTTACTGGCAATGGAAAGGCCTGTCTCCGCGGGAGTGGCGCCTGCCGATCCAAACAGCAGGTTCAACTTGCCCGAGGGCGTGGCAGAATCGCTCCCCGTCGGCTCCGCCTGCCAGCGAAAGTCCTGCGTGACCGCGGCCGAGCTGGTGCTGTTGAACGATGACGCAATCAGATCGAACGGGTTGGAATTAAATGCTGCCGTGGCCGTGGCCGTGCCTTTGACCGGCATGACCGCTCCGTTGGACGTCATCGTCCCAGTGAAGGTTCCGGCTGCGGCTTTCAGCGCGCCGGTGAAGGTGGCCGTGGTGCCGTTGAGTCCTCCGGTTAGGGTGCCTCCGCCGAGCAGCAGGTATCGGGCGTCGGTGTAGCTCGTATTCAGGCTGAGGGTCCCGCTCGAGGTGATCGTTCCTCCCGTCAGGCCGGTGCCTGTGGCGACGCTGGTAACCGTTCCTCCCAAACTGGGCAATGCGTTGGTTAGCGTTACCGTTCCGCCGAGGGCCACCGTGCCGCCGCCCGACAGTCCAGATCCGGCGTTCACGGTGATGGAGGGGTTGGCCAGCAGACTATTCGTCACACCGCCAGTTGCGATGCTGATCGTGCCGGTCTTGGTGATGACCCCACCCGTCAAGCCCGCGCCGGTCGCGACGCTGGTCACGGTTCCGAGGGCCGGGAAGGTTTGTCCGGACGCGAAGGTGATGACGCCGTTTCGATTGATCGAGAGCCCAGTTTCCAGCACATCGCCGGAGACACCATAGAGCAGATTGAGGGTCGCGTTCGTATTCGTGGAGTCGTTTCCCGTAGGCTCAGACTGCCATCGGTAGAGGTAATCTACGGGTGCCCCGAGATTCGTGTTGAAGACGGACGATTGGAGGTCGAGAGGGCTGGAGGTAAATCCCTGCGACGCTGTGGCGGCGCTGACCGGGCCTACGGCTACGCCCGCGAGGGCCGATATTTCGCCGCGGACCACGGTCGTCCCTGACACATCGAGCTTACCCGCAGGGCTCGTGTTGCCGATGCCGACGTTGCCTCCGGATTCAAAGATGGCCGAATTCTCAAGGTTGCAGGCAGTGGTGAATTTCGCGAGTTGGTTGACGGTCGCCGTTCCATCGCTGGTGATGGCAGTGCAGGCTACGGCCGGGGCAACCAGGAACGGCTGCGCACCGGCGGTGGCTACAGCGGAAGCTGCCCGGGTTGGCGCTCCCTGGTTGGCGGCGAGCACAAACGACGACGCCGGCAGACCTCCCAGCGTATCGGCGTCGGCAGCCTTCAGCGCGTACGCCACGCTGACGAAGAGAATCCGCGTCTGCTCCGGTTGCCCCTCCGGTCGCACTCCCAACCAGCGGGCTTCTCCGGAAGAGAACATTTCGAGGGGCAGCCCGTTTTCACTCATGGACCCCAGCAGCACGCTATAGCGCCCTCCCGAGTCGAGTTGCACGTTTTGCACTTCCTGCCAGGCGGCCACTTCGTCGTTCTGATCTTTGTAAAAGGCAAACGTGACTCCGACGTTGCCGGTAAGCGGATTCCCAGCGGCATCGTGCAGAACGCCGGTGATCCGGACCAAGCGCGGCACTGTCGCTGTGGCCGCAGCCGGGGGCGATAGCGGCTGCCCCTGCGGCCAGGCAAGAGAGCCACAGAACACGCACGCTGTCATCATGCATAGCGCAAAGCGAGCAGACCGCACGCACACCTCCTGCCGAGCTAGTTCGGGAAGTCGGCTCAAGGGCCCGCGGGGGAGTGAAGCGATGCCTGGCCAATTAGCCCATCAAACAAAGAAGAGCCGCGGTTTGCGACTCGGATCGCGCCTTCTGGCGGCCGGGGGAGAAAACTGGCCGTGGGTCCAGAGAATCACGTTGCGCGACTACAAGGAAAACTGTCTACCAACACACTTTTGGATCAAATCGGTACTCTAAGGAGTTACTTCCCAATGGCCTCTTCTTACAATTCTCCGGGTGGCCTAGCCCAATGTATTAGCCAAACGGACTAGTCACTTCGGGCTGCGGCCGATGACCTAACCGAAAGTGGAATTGACGCGTTCGCCGATGTGAGCTTAGATGTTGGCCGGGACGATTCGCCTGACACCGCGCTGAGTTCCGGAGGTTAACGCCTTAGACCTGCCACTGATACCCAGGAATGGAACAGAACAAACTTATGAAGATCCTGATCTTTGCCGGACTCTTGATGATGCTCTCGGCTCTGACTTTTGCTCAGAGTGCACCTCCTGCCCGCGTAGCCCCTGTGGACGCCAAGAAACACGTGGGCGAAACCGCGACCGTGTGCGGAAAAGTGGTTGACACCAAGGCTTTCAAGTATGGCATCGGAGGCCGCGGAAAACCGGTCAACTTCGATCTCGACCAGCCCGAGCCGACTCCGGTGTTCTATTTTGTTGCCTTCGGAAAACAGCCCGACGGCCCGGAAGAAGTGATTGCGGCGTATCAGGGCAAGCACGTATGCGTGACGGGAAAGATCTCGACCACGCCCAGCGCTCCCTACATCCTGGCGGCCGACCGCTCCCAGATTAAAGTAGAGGCCGATAAATAGCGGTTCAGATTTCCCTTCCCCCCGGCATTTTGAAAAAGCAGCGGTGGTCCAGAAACCATTGGCGGTCGCTCACGCCCGGCTGCGTTTTCGCAGCTCCTGCTCTGAATGACGCAACATATCTCACTTTTCAACGCGAGGCCACGAAATGAAGAAGACTGTTCTCATGCTGCTGTTGTTGTGCGGAGCCCGGATGTCGGCGCAAACCATCGTCCAGCAGTTTGCCGCGATTAGCGCCGGGTCGGGCGACGTCTCAGACATGGATCTCAATCAGCCCACCAGTGACGGAAGTGTTCTCATCGCGATGCCGCAGCAACTCTCTCCCGGGATCAAGGTTCTAAAGGTGACGGATAACGCGCCCGACGGAGGCAATACCTACAAAGAAGTGACGGGTGCAGCTTCTTCGTGCGCGAGCAAGGTAATCCAGATCTTTTATTGCGAGAATTGCAAAAGCGGAGTAACGGAGCTCAAGTTTCACTTGTCAGGCGCCGTTCGGGCCAGCATCAACGGGTTTCTTGAGGTTTCAAATCTGGCGCAGTCCGCTGCGCCTGATGGCAGCGGGGTGCATGTCAACGATGGGGTTGGAACGAGCAAGGGCCTTGAAGTCGGCCCCCAAATCGTGACCACTGCGACCGACTTTATTATCGGCCGTTATTCTGCTGCCACCAAGCCGGCCGGCGTGACGCCAGACCTGTGGACCTACAAAACCACTTACGTTTACGGACTCAATCTGCCGGCAGGAACATATCAACCGACGCTAAACGGGGGGAAGGCTGGGGACAACTTCTGTATGAGCGTGGCCGCTTTCAAGATCGCTGCCCCCGTTCCTGCCAAACCACAAAACTAATCACGGCCTGGTTCTTCGTTCACGAGCACCCGGACTTTCCGGACTATTTGGCTTCCGTTTCCCTGGCTGGAATCAGGGAGGCGTTCTGCTTCTTGGGCGCGGACTGGGCCGCCAGTTCCTGCATCACGGTTTCCTGAAGCTTCATGTATCCGATGGCGCCGCTCATGAAGTGACCGTTGACGAAGAAGCTGGGCGTGCCGGTTAATCCGAGCTTCTGACCTTCCAGAACGTCCTTCCTAATGATTTCAGCCTGCTCCCCCGAATCGAGACATTGATCGAAACGGGCGGTATCCAGTTTCAGAGTGCGAGCCTCTGCTTTGAGATCGGAAACCTGAAGCTTCTTGGTCTCGAACAAGGAATCGTGGAATTCCCAGAACTTGCCTTGCACACCAGCGCAACGCGCCGCTTCAGCCGCACGCTCGGCGAACTGGTGCATAGGCAGTGGATAATCTTTGTAAACCAGGGACACTCGGTCGCCAAATTGCTCGTGCAGCCGCCTGAGATCGTCGTTGACTTTCTGGCAATAAGGGCACTCATAGTCCGCGAACTCGACGACTTGAACCGGCGCTTTCTCAACCCCCAGCCTGGGATCATTGCCCGCTTCCACGCGTCCAGTGGGCTGGTTCAACTCAACTACGACGCCGAACTGGCCGCGCAGCTCGGTAATGTACGCCGCCTTGGCTTTGGCCATGCGAATCGAATGAATGGTGTCGAGGATTTTGGGCCGCGCTATGTCAAACGTCTCGTCGGTCTGTACGCCCTCAAAGTAGAAGCGAAGTTGTTCCTCGGTCGGTTCCTGCACCGAAACGGCAACATGACGTTTCAATAACTCGTCGACGGTCACCGATTCCTTGCGCGCCTGGGCCTGCAATACTTCATCATCGATGTACTGTTCCAGTGCGTCCCGTTCCGCGACATAGTATTTGTACCGGGCTTGAAGCAGTTTGCTGCCCTGTTTTTGGAGGAGGTCATCGGCCGTGACTGCGTGTCCGCCGATCTCGGCCACGACATCTGTTCCCTCCTGGCCGATCGCTGAAGTGGAAAAGACGCCCAGAGCGCTCAGAGCTACTCCCAGACCTAGTGCGAGTAAATAGTGCTTGCTTGACATTGATAAAACTCCCCTTGTTTGAAAGTCAGACGCAGCAGCTCTGGAGGAGGCCGGACGCCGGGGGTAAGCCCGGCGTCCGGGTATTCGGGTTTATTCTACAGCGGTTCCTGCGAAGATCTAGAAATCCTCATCTTCGTAGGTGCAGCGGCAAACGCCAGTGCCGCTGCCGAGTTCGACGGCATAGGAGCACAGGTTGGTCAGTTCAGTCTGTTCACCGGATATCAGGTTCGCATCCGCCAGCGGCGTCTCAGTCAGGTAATAGGTCTGACCGAACGTGTGCTGGGCATGAGTCGCCGATCCGTGCAGGCCGGCAGCCAGCGAGCCGCTAGGCCCGTAAGCAACGACCTTGATGACGCCACGGGTGTTGATTTTTCCGGTCAGCGGGTTCGCCAGGAGTTCCGTGTTCACGGACTCTGAAAGCAACCCATCGGCCGAAATCGCGCAGCTGCAGCACTCCTGCAGTTCCTGGCTGTCATCGAACACGTAGAACGACGCCCACAGAGTGCCGCCTGTGTCGCCGTCGTTGATGATGCGGACGGTTTCATCCGGCGCACCGACTGTCCGTGAATTGGAGTAGTAGGTAACGAAGTAGTCGCTCTTGTCCCCGACGTTCTGGGCCAGGGCATTTCCCCCCAGCATCATCACAATAGCCAGTGCCGGAAACAGCAAAGCTCCGAGCTTTTTCATTTTGGTCTCCTGAGTTGTTTTTGTTGGTGGCGCCTGGCCGGGGGGAGAAATCAGCGATGGGCGCGCTTCGGAACTTTTAACCGGCACCAACTTCTTTACAAGTACCCACGTGGCCTAGCCCAACGTGCTAAGGTTGGCAACCTACTCCGTAGGGAGTAGTTCCACCACGCAACTCAGATCAAAGCAACTGCGCGGGAGAGCCCGCGCAACCCACCAAAAACATTCCTGAAAAATAGAACTCCCGCAGCCGCGGCAAATAGTGAACGCAGCTTCGTTACTGCTGTGCTTGCTGTTGTTGTTGCGCATTTTCGCGTATCTGCCGGGCCCTGTCTTTCATCATCTGCTCGATCACGTCCGGAGGCAGTTGCTCCTTCGAGGCTGTCGCTGCGTTGGCCGGTGGAGACTCAATTCCGACCGGTACGGCATCGGGATCCGCAGGTGTCACTTCGGCCGCAGAGGCTAAGGCCGGCTGCGGAACTGGAATCGCATTCGGAGCCTCCGGAGATGCGCGCTTCACGGAGAGCAATACTTGCACGGGTTCGTCGGGATATTGCGGAGAATTGACAATAATGAAATTGAAGCGCGAACCGTTGAGCAGCTGCATCAGTACGTCGTTGGCGGGTCCCGGCCCGGCATGTTCAACGATCGGATCGAGACCGCTGCCGGGCGGGATATCAATCACGGCGCCGGTTTTTTCCGCGACCAGTTGCAGGACGGCAGCCAGCGTCGAATTCTCCGCATCGATCGTGAGCTGGCCACCCTGATATGAAACCAGCGGCGCACGAGTCGAGAACTGCACTGCGACCGGGGCGGCGGCGGGAGCTGCGGCCGGTGCGGGTACGACAACCGGGGCGGGTGTGAGCTGTATCTGCGTCAACACCGAATGTTTCGGATCTGAGACCAGGACTCCTTCCACGATGACCGCGAGCGATCGCGAAACGAAATGTGGCGCCCGGTAGGTTCCATCGTCGTCAATCGTGCCGCAGGCTGACCCGGAACAGCTGAGTCCCGAGACATCCCAATGCACGGACACGGGTTTTCCATCAGCCCCAGTCACCGCAAAGTGCTGGGTTTGATTAGCCGAAAGAGTGGCGCCGTTTGGACTAATCGAGAGCCTTGGAGGCTGAGGCCGCGCAGCCCGGCCGGAAGACTGGTGAACCGTGGCGTTATCGGGCTGGCGGGCAGGGGATGATGCCCATAGAGCCGGTATTGCAGAGCAAACCAGAAAACCGAGAAGGATGAGGCGCAGGCCAAAACCGCCATGCGGGAGCGCGGCGCGAATATTCACCGCGGGCGCATGTACTGACCGGCCTTCGCGATTTACTGTCGCGCGTCTTGGCGTAATCGCCCCCCTCGAGCCCATGGTAGCCTCAGGCGCCTGCGTTGAAAGGGCTCGCACGACTGGCCCACGCGCAAGGTCCCGCTCAACGATTTAGAACCGCCTGCGCTGCCGATTGCGGGAGGAGGCCCGCCGGAGATCCCCGGATACGTTCGCGGGGCATCCACAGCGAGATTCGGTCTTCTAGGGCAAGTACAACGCGCCATCTGCGCAGAGCACCCTAGTAAACTACGGGGGCGGGATGGCTGCAATGCCACTATTGGGCTACTCGGTCGCAGTAGTCAAAGAACTAGTTCTTTAGGGCTAGTACAAAATAAATACACTGCCTTCCTATTGACAATAGCCGATTTTTGGCAACAATACTCATGCGCCAGATCCTTAGCAACGCGGCCATACCAGCCACGTCCCTCTCCTAAGGCCTGTAATCTTGGCCGACTATATATCTGCGCGAACTTGCCGGTACAACGGGGCCAAAGCCAATTTTTCACTTAGGAGAGCACCGTGTCCATGGCGCCGAGCAACAGCGGCTTTTTGCTGCTGGATGCTGAGTTGAATTTGATAGCGTCGAACGATCCAGCCCTGCAGATCCTTTGCTTCCCCAGCGAGGCCAGCAGGATCAAACAGCCGAAGGTCCTTCTTGCCGATCGAGTGCGCACCACGCTGCTCGACCGGCAACATCGCGATCGCAAGGTTTTCGTCAAAGAAGTTCAGTCGGGCAAGCGCCGCTACATCTGCAAGGCGTTTCAAGTCAATGCCAATGGAACCCTCGGTCCACAACCCGCCTTCGCAGTGCTGCTGGAGCGGGTGGTCTCCGGCAGTATGAGTCCGCCGGAGATGGCCGAGCGCTTTGGCCTGACGCAACGGGAGTGCGAAACCGTGGAGTACCTCTGCCAGGGCCTCACCAGCAAAGAGATCGCAACCCGCATGAAAATCAGCCCTAACACGGTAAAGGCCTTCCTTCGGCTGGTGATGGTCAAAATGAAGGTCTCCACCCGTTCGGGGATTGCCGGGAAAATTACGGGCTCGGCGCAGACCAACTAGGCCCTAGTCGTAGGCCCTACTCATTTGACATAACCGTACCGATTAGCCCGATTGAGGAGTTTACGCGGAGTGGCATATTCGGGCACGATGCCACACTGTGATCCCTCTCCCCGATCAAGAACGACGTCAGCATGAACGGTTCCCGCAGGTGCTCGATATCCATGCCCGATGTCTGATGTCGGTGCAGACTGGGACGGACGCTCCGAAGGAATTTGACGGGCGCATCCAGAACCTGAGCAACGGCGGGGCGTGCATTCTCAGTTCAACTGCGCTGCAGCCCGCAATGTTTGTGTGTTGCAAGTTTCCGGTGCTGGATGCTCCGGTTTCGCTTCCTCTGCTGATGCAGGTTCGATGGACGGTCAAGCGCGGACGGAAGTCTCCGAACTACATCAGCGGCTTTCAGTTCGTGCTCTAGGCCCCCGGGAGAACCGGGCAGACGGATTTGGCAATTTTCGCGGTCCCCAGCCCGATGGGCTGGTTCGAACGGACTCGCCCATATGAATTAACCCAAATGGGTTAGTGCAAACTGGCGATTGGCGCATTGAAGCCCCGTGAGTATCGTTCACCAGATCAATTCCCGGGTTGAAGTGGGTAATATCCCGGCAGCCCTCCCCCCAATCATCCTTTTTCGCTATGAAGCCTTCTCCAGCCGCCCGCGCAAGCGGTGTCCTTTGTGTGCTGGCCTGTGGTGTGCTCGCTGCGAGCTGCGGCGGGGGCAGCATGGCGCCCAAAGGGCCGCCGACGCTCACTGCAATCGCAGTTTCCCCCGCGAGTAAGTCCATTGCGAACGGCACAAGTTTACAGCTGAGCGCGATGGGAACGTTTTCCGACGGCAGTCAGAAAAATCTGACCTCTACAGTTACGTGGCAGACAAGTTCGTCTTCCATCGCAAAGATCAATGCCGGAGGCGACCTGACTGGTGTGAGCCCTGGTTCGACGCAGGTTTCGGCTTCGTATCAAGGGATCGCCGGCAATGCATCCATCACGGTAGGACCGCCTGCGCTGGTCAGCATCGCGGTGAGCGCGAATCAGTCCACGTTGCCCTTAGGTGAATCCGAGCCGCTGACCGCAACCGGCAGCTTCTCCGACGGAAGCACGCAAGATCTGACTCAATCAGCGACGTGGGCGGCGAGCCCTTCGACAGTAGCGAAGATCAGCGCTCAAGGCAATTTTACCGGCGTGGGGCCGGGCTCTGCGCAAGCATCGGCGGCATATCAGGGAATTACGGGGAACGCCTCGCTCACAGTGGGACCGCCAGCCCTGCTCAGCATTGGGGTAGGTGCAAGTCACTCCTCGCTGCCCTCAGGTGAATCCGAGCCGCTCACTGCTACGGGTAACTTCTCCGATGGAAGCACACAAAATCTGACCGCTTCGGTCACCTGGAAAGCAACTCCGCAGGCGATCGCCACGATCACTGCCCAGGGCAATTTCACAGGCGTGAGCCCCGGTTCGGCGCAGGTATCGGCGGCGTATCAAGGCATCACCGGGAGCGCGACGATCGCGGTCGCTGCGGCGGCACTCACTCGCATCGCTGTCAGCGCAAGTCAATCCTCTTTGCCGCTGGGTGAATCCGAAT
>Ga0074044_10000312_pt1 | contig 48827 bp, 28 predicted proteins | sample BogForMeECP23OM1_FD_94443 | JGI IMG/M metagenome (GOLD analysis project Ga0074044, IMG submission 94443) | Bog forest soil microbial communities from Calvert Island, British Columbia, Canada - Bog Forest MetaG ECP23OM1 | ecosystem: Environmental > Terrestrial > Soil > Wetlands ...
ATTCAAGCTGCGCGGCGGCTTCCAGCGCAGCAATACTGTTCGGATCGATTTGGAGCGCGTGCTTGAAGGCCTGCAGCCCCTCCTGGGATCGCCCCAAGCTCTGGAGGGCAATCCCTTGCAGTGTCCAGGCGCGGGGATCGCTTGGACGGGCGCTCGCCAGCTCTTGGGCCAAGCGGAGAGCCAATTCATTATCGTGAGACTGAAGCGCTTGCACGACCGACTGCGGAGTGGCAGGCGGACTGTTCTGCGCGCGGGCAATCGAGGCAAGCCAGCACCCGGTGAAGATGCCAAGCAGCAGAGCGGTGACCCCAGGGCCCGCAAGGCGACTTGCCCAGATACAAGGATTCGCGCATTTTAACCGCGGAGACAGAAGTGGCTGAAACATGTGCATCAATGGAATCAGTAGAAGGCAAACAATGATTCCGAAGGACTCTAACTGCGCCAGCGACTTAAAGGGAGTAGCGACTGGAGCGAGGCACCGCTAACAGCTCGATTGTGCAGGAAGCACTCCGCCGCGTCAAGAAGACCCTGGCAAACCGAGGCTTGATTGTTCTTCTAATTGTATTGGGTGTCACACACGGCGTAACGCGAGAAGCGTAGGCTTCCAAGTAAATTGAGATGTCAAATTGCGCGTGAGCGAGGTTACGGGGAAGGCCCCGCTGGAGAAGCTCGTAAGACACTGGAAAATATACTACATAGTCCGCGCAACACCGTGTTTCAGTCGAGCTGATGCTTGTTTTAAGGGTCAGATTTGGAGTCTCTCGATGGCTCGAAATCGCCGGGATTTCCTGAAAGGTCTGGGATGGATCGGTGGGGCGCTCCTCTGCGGGCCGAAGTGTGTCGCTGGACATGACGCAAGTGCCGGAACAGCCCCTGATCTCATCGATTTTCAATACCGCACGGTCGCCTTAGAGCATTTGGCGGAAATGAAAAGCGCGCTGGAAAGGCTGAATGGCGAGCGCAGGATTAGCCAGCAAAAAACGGTTCAGGGTTACCTGAAGGATTTGGAATACCAGGCGCCGAAAGAAATGCCGGACGCCCGTTCCTTGATCGTGGTTTCGACGCCTTGGCGGCTTCGCTCGGTCGGGATTCGCTGGAAGGGCGCCCTACACACCCTGCTGATTCCTGGAGGTTATTTCTACTACGAGAACCAGGCGTTTCGAGAACCCCTGCGCAGTCAGGTTGCCCGGCGAGCGGTTGGCGATTCCGCGGCGAAACTCGTGTTTGCGAATCCACCGCTGAAAACGCTGGCCGTGCGCAGTGGTTTGGCCCAGTATGGCAAAAACAATATTAGCTATGTGGATGGATATGGAAGCTTCAACGTGCTGTGGGCGTTTTACAGCGAGGCTGTGTTACCGGACCAATGGACGCGGCCGTATCGCACGATGCGCATCTGCGAAGGATGCGCTGTTTGCCTTCGGGGGTGCCCGACGAAGGCCATCCGCGAATCGGACTTCGTTATCGATGGCGGGCGCTGCATTACGACTTACAACGAAATGAAGGACCCTATCCCGGAGTGGATTGACGCCAAGGCACACAATGCCCTCATCGGTTGCTTGGATTGTCAGTATCAGTGCCCCGCGAACCGGGGATTAAACCAGAATTGGGAACACATCAGCGATTTGAGCGAGGCGGAGACCGCGGCGCTCTTGAATGAGCGCCAAGACCCGAAGCTGGAAGCGAGCATCAGCGAGAAGTTCCAGGGCTTGGGAGACTGGTGTTCCAAGGACATGAAATATCTTTCGCGCAATGTCCGGCTGGCATTGGCGAATTCCCCGGGATTGGTGGCACTGCAATGAATGCCACGATGGGGCGCCGGATGCGTGTGTTGCGGGCGGCCTGCTTTTCGCTGATGTTTTGCGGATTTGTGGTTCAGTTCGCCTTGCTACGCAAGCCGGGGATGCCGTTGCGGTTTTCGCGGGGCGTGTTTTTCGCAATTGACCCGTTGATTTTGCTGCAACATCTGGCGGCAACGCACACCGTTTTGTTCTATGCGCTGTTCGCGCTGATTCCCTTGGCAATGACATTGGTGCTCGGGCGGTTTTTCTGCGGCTGGGTTTGCCCCCTTGGCGCGATTCACGAATTCATTCCCTGGATAGGGGGCAAGCATCAAAAAGCCAGTTCGCGGCCGAACCGGAACCTCCTGAGGATCAAGTACCTGATCCTGGTGTCAGTGATTCTCGCGGCGCTCGCTGGGATTCCCCTGGCAGGATGGCTGGATCCTTTTGCGCTGCTGACGCGAAGCACAACGGCGGCAATCGAACCAGCAGCTTCGAGCACGCTGTGGAGTAACTGGGCGCGTGTTTCCACGCAGCCGGTGTTGATTGGAACAGTTTTCCTGGCCGTGATTCTCTTGAATGTTTGGCGGCGACGATTCTTCTGCACCACGCTGTGCCCGCTTGGTGCGCTCTATGGGTTGATCGGGCGATTCAGCCTGCTGCGGTTTGAGGCTACAGATGAGTGCACGGAATGCCGGGGCTGCACTTCGCGCTGTACCTATAACGGTGGTCCGTCCAGCGAAAACCTTAAGTCTGAATGCGATTTGTGCTTTGCTTGCGTGGCAGACTGCCCAGAAGGGTGTGTCAACGTAAAATTGGGCGCACCATCGAGGCCCGCAGCCAGGCTGGATCTGGGGCGCCGGCGATTGCTGGGAGCGGCCGTCGTGGGATTGGGTATCGCGGGATTCTCGCGGGCGAGCGCCGAGGCACGATCGCAGGAAAATGCTGGGCACGGATTTTTGCGACCCCCTGGCGCGGTTGGCGAGAAGCTCTTCCTTTCGCGTTGTGTGCGCTGCGGACAGTGCGTCGAAGCTTGCCCCACGAGTTTTATTCAACCGTCATTGCTGGAAGCTAGTTTCGCTGGATTGTGGACCCCTGTGCTGAACGCCCGGACCGGATATTGCACTTACGAGTGCAACCGTTGCACGCAAGTGTGCCCCAGTGGGGCGATCGAACCGATGACGCTGAGACGAAAGAAATCGTTCAAGGTGGGAACGGCAACGATAAACCGAAACCGATGTCTGCGCTACGTCGAAAGCAGCAATTGCAGTGTGTGCATCGAGAAATGCCCAGTTCCAGGAAAGCCTCTGCGTGAAGATCGGGCAGAGCTGGCATTCCTTGGACGCACTGGAAAAGTGCGGCAGTTTTATGTGGTGGCAGATCTATGCACAGGATGTGGAATTTGTGAACATTTTTGCCCTGCCGGTGCGACTCCCGGCATTACCGTGGAGGGTGAAAACGAAGACCGGGAAGCAGTAACGCTAGGCTGAACTCGGGCCTAAGTTGTGCAAAGCCCGCTTTCAGCGCCTTGCGGGGAGTGGCCGAAGTGAGTCGAGGGGAGGGAAGGGCTCAGGCGTCGTGAAGGTGTGTTCCGCGGGTTGCGTCTTCGTCTGCAAGGCACGCGTCATCAGGACGATGGCTTTGCCGGAACTGGGTGGCACAACGACCGTGGCAGATAGGTGACCAGCACGTACCCAGGTTTGACCCGTGCTGGGAACTCCATCACAGCCTGTAGCGGGAATGCTGGACAAGAAGTCACGATCCAGTTCATTCGCCAGTTCTTTTACGGCTTTCTTTGCGCCCATGGCCATCACATCGTTTTGCCCACAAATCAAATCGATGCGAAATTTCTGAGCCCTCATCAGCTTCATCCAGGAACAAACGCTCTGGTAGCCGCTCTCTTCCGTCCACTTTCCTCTCAAATTCACAAGCTGTATGTTGGAGGGAAGCGTTTCGCGTAGACCATCACACCGTTCCCTGGACACGGAACTCACTGAAGGTCCTTGGACAAAAAGGACAGAGCCACCGTTTGGCAGGAGGGAGGCAATTTGCTTGCCTTGGATCCGGCCGATTTCCATCTGATTCACGCTGACGGAGAAGATGGGAGACCGCGAAGTCTGCCGGAGTGCGGACGTATAGTCGGCCTCGCGATTGAGGACAGCCCAGCCGATGCCGGCGACCGCGGCCGTTGACGCCACTTTGGGGAATGGAGTTGCTCCAAGTGGTTCGACGAAAATACCGTTCGGGCGAGCCGACTCGTCGGCCTGAATCACCTTTAATAGTTGCGTGCTCTGAGTGATGGCATCGTTTTCAGCGTAGATAATCTCAATATCCGCCCCGACTTCCCCGGCGACCGACTTGGCCGAAGCCGCTTGTTCCATCTGGTAGTCGTTGTCTTTGGTGATCAAGGAAACGAGATAACGCAATCTGGCCATAAAGCAGGTCCTCACTCAGGGAAAGTGCCAGGCGGAGCAAACGCTTACCAGCCATCCCGTTACGCTAAGTGAACGAAGACAGAGTGTCAACCGAAAAGGAATTAGGGCTGCCTATTCGCACCCCAAAGACGAAAGTGCACACCTTTGGAGAACCCAGAGATTCAGCGTATTTATGAGATCGAGCACACTCGACTCACGTAGCAACTTCCCGCAGGGATTTGATTATCCCAAGAAGGGCAGATTGCAAAAGGACCAGCAAGCGTTTTCACAAAGTCCTATTTGGAAATTTGGCGATTGTGCTATGCTGGCCGCAAATCTGGAATCCAGAACGGTTCAACCCAGGAGGATTGCTCTCATGGCAGCGATCAAACGGCGTCGCTTTTTGCAGCAGTCCCTTGCAATCGGGGCGGTGTGTTCGGCCGATTTATCGCTCGGCCGGCTATTGCAGGGGCAGGCTCCACCAGGTAATCCGGTGGCCACAGCGCGCGTTTATCTCGATACCCGGCGCACTTTGGCTCCCATTGATCGCAACCTCTTTGGATCATTCCTGGAGCATTTAGGACGTGCAATCTACGAAGGCATTTACGACCCAGGCTCGAAGCTCTCCGACTCGAACGGGTTCAGGAAGGATGTCCTCGAGGAAATTCGCGGGCTGGGAGTTCCGATCATCAGATACCCAGGCGGCAATTTTGTCTCCGGATACGACTGGCATGATGGTGTTGGGCCGAAACAGGAACGTCCCAGGGTTCTGGACAAGGCCTGGAACTCCATCAACAGCAATCAATTCGGCACCGATGAATTCATGATGTGGTGCAAGGCAGTGGGTACGCAGCCATTGATGGGACTCAATTTGGGAACTGGAACCCCGGAACAAGCAGCCGCGCTTGTGGAATACTGCAACATCGAGAAGGGAACACGCTGGAGCGATCTGCGGCGTAGGCATGGGATTGCAGAGCCGTACAATGTGCAGCACTGGTGTCTGGGGAATGAGATGGATGGTCCTTGGCAAATCGGGCATATGACAGCCACGGAATATGGACTCAAAGCCGCGGACGCTGCGAGGCAAATGCGTTACGTCGACCCCTCGTTGAAGCTGGTGGCCTGCGGATCAAGCGGTCCCTTGATGCCTACCTACTTGGAGTGGGACCGCGAGGTGTTGGAACAATGTTACGAATATGTGGACGCTCTCTCGTTGCACCGCTACATAGGGAACACGCAAGAAGAAACGGGAGGCGACAGTTCGAAATATGTTGCAATGAACTTGACGATGGACCGCCAAATCGCGGAAACAGTTGCGGTTTGCGATCTCGTGCGTGGCCGCAAACGCTCTCCAAAGAAACTGTGGCTTTCCTTTGACGAGTGGAACGTGTGGTACCGCGCCCGAAGCGGGGACGCCGTGAATGGCCATGAGAAAGAAGCGCCGCATCTACTCGAGGAGATATACAACCTGGAGGATGCTCTTCTGGTAGGCGGAATCATCAACACACTGCTCCGAAACGCGGACCGTGTAAAACTGGCCTGCCTGGCACAACTGGTGAATGTCATTGCCCCCATCATGACAAACGCCAATGGCCTCTTCCTCCAGACAATTTATTATCCCTATAGCTGGGGCCTGCAGATGGCACGTGGCACCGTCCTGAATGTTCTCTGCGAATCTCCGACTTATGAAGTCTCAGGGATTGGAGAGGTTCCTTACCTGGACGTGATTGCCACCTTCGCAAAGGAAACCGGAAAGGTTTCTCTTTTCATCTTGAATCGCGATCTTGCGAAGAGCCGCGAAATCGACGTGACCTGGCAGGATGCGCCGCCTGCGCGAGTGCTGACGTCACTGACGCTGACCGGAAGTGACTTGAAAGCCGCCAATAGCTTCGACGCACCACGGCGAGTAGTTCCACAAGATCTAGTCAAGCCGATCACTTCCAGCGGACATTCGAGATTCGAAGTGCCTCCACGCTCCTACACTATTGTTCAGTGGGGCTCATAGGCCCTTAGCAAGGCGACTTGGCGTGGCTCCCTGGGCGTCAGGAGGGGGTGATCGCTACGTAAGGTGCATCAGTATCCTCGACGGCTTAGTTGGCCGCACGCTGCTCTGGAGGGTGATGCCTCAAGCGAAGGTCGGTAATCAGAAGCGACCAAGTTCCAAATGTGATCAGCGAATCCTCGATTACTCCAATTGCGCCGGTTTCAGCAGGGGGACTAAAGTCTGAGAGGAGACCGACATAATGAAGCGTCGCGATTTCATTCAGAAGGGGGCGCTGGGGGCTGCGGCTTTCGCCATTTCCCCAAAATCCAGTTGGAGTACATCCTTTAGCACACGAACGGCGGACTCTCGCATTGAAGTTCTATTCGACGAGCCATTGGGTACAATCTCGCCGAACATCTACGGTCATTTCGCCGAAAATCTGGGCGGAGTGTTGTACGACGGCATTTGGGTAGGAGAAAAATCTCCTGTCGCGAATATCGATGGGCTTCGGAAAGAACTCATCGAGCACATGCGCAAGATTAAGGCCCCGGTGATCCGCTACCCTGGTGGATGCTTCGCAGACAGTTACGATTGGCGCGATGGAATCGGCCCCGCAGAAAAACGCCCCCGGCGCACAAACTTTTGGGCCAACGCAGAAACAGAGAATGCTCCCGCAGGCCACCGTTACGATCCTAACAGGGTCGGGACCAACGAGTTTGTACACTTCTGTAAGCTCGTCGGCGCCGAACCCTATCTTGCCGCGAACGTGAGGAGCCTGCCTGCTTCTGCTTTCCAACAGTGGGTGGAGTATTGCAATTCTCCTGCCGGAAGCACAACTTTGGCCGATGCTCGCGCGGCAGCCGGCTTTGTGGAGCCTTTCAATGTGAAGTACTGGGGAGTGGGGAACGAATCGTGGGGATGCGGTGGTGAGTTCACGCCACAGGAATACGCCGTGGAATTCCGGAGATATTCGACGTGGCTCCCTAAGTACGACGAACGATTGAAACTCATTGCATCTGGGCCGAATACCGACGAGTGGAGTTGGACGCGGGAGTTTCTGGAAGAAATGCTACGCAAAGGTCCAGAAGAATTGCATCGGATCTACGGAATGGCTCTTCATCACTACGCCTGGAACTTGAGCCGCGGAAAAACTCAGGACTGGGTGGCGGGCAAGGGAGACGCGTTAAGGTTTGACCCGGTTGATTGGTATGAATTGCTCCGCGAAGGGGAGCGAATGGAGGGTCTGGTCACCGGCCACTGGCAAGTCTTGAGTGAATTTGACCGCGACCATCGAGTGAAGTTGGTTGTGGATGAATGGGGCCCCTGGTACCGCCCTGGAAGCGCGGCCACTCCGGGCGACCTGCTCGAGCAGATGCCCACCCTGCGGGACGCGGTGTTCAGCGGCATGACGTTGGACATCTTCAACAGGCATCCGGAAAAGGTCGCAATGGCGAATTGCGCGCAGCTCATCAACTGCTTAAACAGCTTGTACCTTGCACATGAGGATAACTTCGTCATTACACCCGTCGGGCGCGTATTTGAACTCTATGCGACTCATCAGGGAGGCGCGGCATTGCGCACAATTTTCTCGGCGCCCACCGTGCATTATGACCGCGACGGGAAGACAGCGTCATTCTGGGGCTTTCAAGGTTCCGCCTCCGTACGCGACAAAGATCTAACCCTGACTGCCGTCAATCCCGGCACTGACGAAGCACGCCTCGCGGAAATTGTTCTCCGTGGAGCGACAGTCAGAAGCGCAAACATGACCTTTTTGCGCCACGCGGACATTCACGCGCACAACACCTTCGAGCAGCGGGATGTAATTGTGCCGCAAACCAAGCCTTTGAGCTTGAACAGTGGGTCTCTTGTCGTAGAATTTCCCCCAGCGTCCGTCAACGTCTTGAACATTCAGCTCAATTAATGTAGTCCCAACTCAGGTGGAAGTGCATTGGGGGTTCGGACGGTCTCAAAATCAGTGTCGGAGTGCGGCCCTGGTCAAGGCTCCTTGGGCCCGTGAATGACTTGCTTCGTTTCGATTGAAAAGAGCTGGAAGTCGGAAAAAGTGTGCTCAATGATCATGCGGCGGTCGGCATAGTCCGTGTAGGCTACGGCGAATTGAGGCAGCCAAATATCCACTTGTTGCGAATGAGATTTTACCGGCGCGTAATCTACCGAGATTGCGATCTCCTGAAGATCAATCACAAGAATTGCTGCCGTCAGATTTGTTTCGAGGTGCATCACTTCGCCGGAGTCCGCCGCGATCCAGGCGCGCCCCTTAACACTGAGCGGGCGGACTTCCGTCGCATTGACGCGTCGCGGGTAGACCTCCATCGGTGTCTCCATCGATAAAGTGCGGGGGCGCTTCCCCTTCATCTGCCGAAAATGAACAATCCAAGCAGGCTGCTGATTCCATTGCGTGGCACCCTCGCAGTGCATCTCGTAATCGCCTTGAAGCGCAGGATGAAAGATCAGGGCTAAGACTGGCAGCCCTTTGTCTAAAACTGCGCTCAGGTGCACGTCATCGGTTCCCTTAAGTGGTGTGCGGGTTTCACGAACCCTGAGCGGCTCGGATTGTTTTCCGAAATCAACCAAGTAGTCGAACTTCTGTGTCAGAGATATCTCCGGGATGCCATGTCTGTCTCTTTGCTCGAAGCGGATCTGCTCGTGCGCAACAAATCTCTGAAGGTGGTCGACGAGTTCCTCGGCGCGTTGTCCGGCCAGTTTCAGGACATCGGGGAGGGAACAGGACGGTGTCGCGGAGAGGGACGGAATGGGAGCGTCGACACGAGGCGGATCCCAACGTAACGTGAGTGGCTTCTTCTCTTGAGCTGAACCAGATGGAGGTTTGTTCGGAGCCACGAAGGTCGTGCCCGTCGCCACTGCGTAAAGGCATAGGAGCGCAGTGAGCCACAAAGGAGTTGGATGGGAGACGATCCAGCGTGCGCGAGTCAGCAAGGGTGGCTGGCGCGGTCTCATTTCACGGTACGAATCGGTTCGTCTTCGTCGAATTTGGAATCACAAATAAAATGAGGCGGGGCTGCACCGCCTCCGCCTCTGGCATTACAAATCATCGCATGATTCTGTTCGGTTGTCAGAGCTCGCCAAGTATCTCGGAAGAACTTTGGGAGATCCGTTCATGCCTATGGGACCACCGTTAGGGGTGTAAGCGGCGGTCCCGTAGGTTGTGGTAAAGCAGATTAGAAGTAGATTTTTCCTCCCAGTTGCCACCATCTCGGGAGCGTCTGGGCGGTTACATGGCCGAAGTTTCCAGCGCTCAGGTCGCCATTGATGCTCTGGAAGTTTGTATGATTAAAGAGGTTGTAGAACTCAAACCGGATTTGGAAAGTGAGTCTCTCGGTTATGTGAGTGTTCTTGTAAACGGTCAGATCCGTTTCGATGAAGGCCGGATTGCGGAATTGGCCGTACTTCTCATTGCCGTTGGTGCCCGCCGCAGGCACAGTGAATTGCCCGGAAGAGAATACGCCGCTGACATAAGCGTTGCGCGAGGTCCCCTGCTGATAACTGGCGACGTCGGGGTAGCTGAAGTTATCACCGTTGGCGAGGTAGTCGCCAGTGCCTGTGGTTTGCGCGTCTGCCCCCGCGACATAGTTGGCGCCGTTGTAGGCCGCGGAGGTAAAGACGGTGAACGGATAACCGGTTTGGTAGACACTCGTTCCGCTTAGGCCCCAGCCGCTCGTCGCGTGCCCAACAAACCCCGCACCACCGTTCAGACCCGGTTGCTCATAGTTAAAGCTTGCCGAGAATCGGTTAGGGGTGTCCCAAGGTGACGGTCCATAAAACTGGGAAGGATCGGTTGGGACCGGATACTTGCTCCCATCATCTTTGGAAGAAGACCGCGTGTAGGAAGCGTCGAAGAACCCGCGCTTTGCCCTGGCTCTGAGGTCAAATGTCACGGCTTCATAGTTGGCATGGCGATCGTTTTGGGTATAAGCGATCTGCCCAAAACTCGGATTGGGCCGTGGCGGAGCGGAGCCGGTCGGCAGGCCGATCAACGCGCCCGGTTCTTCATTGATGTCAACGCCGTAGGAAACGATGCCTCCGGCGTTGCCATTTCCAACGAGATTGGTGGTGTGGGAACCGGCGTACAGGACGGCGGCAACAAAGTTGCCTCCAAGTCTATGTTCCAGCGTACCCGACCAAATGTATGCAGTCGGAGAGACGATATTGGGGTTGATTCCCCCGATCGATAAGCCTGCTCCCGGAATTCCTCCTGCCGCGTCGAGGCACGGAGCTACAGGACACAAGGTGGTGCCGGCCAATGAAGGGAATGTGAACCCAAACGGAGGCGTGCTAGTGGTACCTTGAACGAAGACTGGCTGGTTACCCGGCGCATTTGCCGCATAAAAAGTAGGATTGATTAACCCTGGCGGGTTGCCGCGGAATTCCTCCTGAATATTAGCCGGCGTAAGCCAATTGGAGAACATTCCAAATCCGCCGCGTACGACCCAGTTCCCTGTCCCATTAACATCCCAGGCGGTGCCAATTCGCGGAGTATAGGCTTTGGGTGCACTTGCCAAGGCGTTGTGCGTGGGCTTCGCATATCCCGTAGTCACTTGGTCCGCAAGAGCCGAACCCGGACCGAGGTAGAAGTTGCCAAATACCGTCGTGGCCGTCTTGGAATAAGGATTCCCCTGATCGTCGAAGCGGAAACCCAAAGTTAAGGTCAGATTGCGCCGCGCTTTCCAAGTGTCCTCGGCAAAAATGCCAAAGGTCTTGGAAGCCGCGTCCCAACTCCAAAGCTGCTGCTGGCCCGTATTGGGGTTGTACATCACCCCGCTCTCCGTTAACGGTGCATCTTGAGCGAGTGCTAACAGGTTATTGAAGCTGAAGCCAGGGTGAGACCACGGTCCTTGGAATGGCTCGACGTCATCGCCGTACAAGCCCTCGTAACCCACCTTGATTACGTGAGCGCCGCGGACATGTGTCAAAACATCGCGCCAATGGTAGTTGTGTTGAATGAAGTCTCCTTGCGCAAAGCCGACACCGTATCCGACGCTTTGCCCGGTGACGCTAATACCCGGAATGGTGAAGTCCCCGGTCTCGCCAAGTTTCCCCTCGATGCGGTTCTGCGCAAAAATGACTTCATTCAGTGTGTTCGGGCTGAAGGTATGCGTCCAGTTCACCTGAAAGGCGCGCTGCCAATAGTTATTCGTGGTGGAGAATTGCGGAATGACATTGGGTGCGGGGTTGCCCTGAAGCGTGCGGAAGAAACTGCCATAGACACGGTCGTTCTTGAAATACTTGTCCACGCGAACGAAGTATTGAGTGCCGTTGATGATGTTGGAACCGTTGAAAGTCCCGCTGTCAATCATCGGAGTCGTGCACGGCAAGTTGTTGGTTGTGGCCGTCCCGCAAGTTCCCGGGAAAATATCATTTGCAGTGCTTACCACCCCGTTGACTGCCAGATGAGTGGGCACATAGGTGTTGAGGATCTTGGACCCGAAAGTGTCGGGGTAGTTGGTCTGCGCCCAGGAAGCAAACGCCGGATCCGGAAACGTCTCTACATTGTTTCCGGTCGAGGCGGAAGAACGCAGTGCTTCGATGCCGAAGAAAAAGAAAAACTGATGATGAGGGATGATTGGGCCACCAATCGTTCCAGACAGGTTATTGCTGTGAAACGGATTATAGGGGGCTGTGGAAGGCGACAATGAATACCTGGCAAACATCGACTGATAGTTGAAGTAGTCACTTACCAAGCCATGGAATTCATCCGAACCAGACTTTGTCGTCGTGGCAACTTGCAGACCGCTTCCACGCCCGTACTCGCTGTTATAAGTATTGACCTGAATGTTGTCTTCCTGAATGACATCGGGGTTGGGTACCAGATTCAAGACTCCTTGCCTGACGCTGCTTGTGACGTCCAGCCCGTCGATAATCCACATATTTGCAACGGTGCCTTGACCGTTGGCGCTGACGTCAACCGCCGTCTCCGTGGAGAAGTTATTTACGCTCGACCCCGGAGTGCCCGAGGCAACGCCCGGACCGCCAGCCATTCCTAGCCCAGAAACGCCTGGGGCAATGGTGGTCAGAGAGAGCATGTTTCGCCCCGCTAGTGGCAGAGTCGATAGCTCCTGTGTTTGGAGTGTCTGTTGATTTCGCGTCTCGGCTGTGTTTACAAGCGGATTTTCAGCCGTGACTTCGATGGATTGAGTCGTCGCGCCGACCTTAAGAGCGATCGGAACGCTTAGATTTTCGTTCGTCTCAAGTGTGACAGTCGTTTCGGCCTTGGAAAAACCAGCCGCTTCGACTGTAATTTTGTAGCGATCCGGGGCGAGGCTCAAAAACCGATATCCTCCCTCAGCATCCGTAGTGGTCGTCGCTGTCACGTGCGTTGCAAGGTTTTCCAGCGTGAGTTTTGCTTGCCCTACCGCTGCGCCACTTGGATCGGTGACGGTTCCTTGAATACTTGCACTAAACTGAGCCCAGGCCGAGCCAGCCGTGAGCAAAAATATTGCCAGCAGCCTGATCGACCATCCAACATGGAATTTCGCCTGCATGTGCTTTCACCCCCAAAATGTGAAGAGTAAAACATTTACGAACGCGATTTTGCGTAAACGTTTTCTCAATTGCACCATCTTTTAGACCAGTTCAAGTCGGCTGTCAAGCTTATTCTAGTGCTTTCGTACTACGGGGTGAACGGCAGGACGCCCTGGCTGTACATGACCCTCTGCCTTTGCTTGCCTCAGGTCTTCGACCAGCCACGGTTTGGCACCTGCCCCACTCCCTCTTTCAGCGTAATCAATTGATTGATTGGCAGATGCTTGAAAGTTTCAACCGGCCCGTTGGGCCAATGCACTTCCAGTTCAACCGAAGTATGTATTCCGAGTCCGAAGTGCAGGCGCGAATCGTTGCAGGAATAGAAACTGCTCTGGCTCACAATGCATTGTGCCTGCGTTTTCCCGCCATAACGCGCGAGAACCCGGGCTCCTATCGCGCTCCGGTTGGATTTTACGCCCTCCAGTTTCACCTTGATCCAATTCGGTTTCCCTTTGATGTCATTCCGTAGCAACGAGGGGGGTTCGTTCATGTTTATGATGAGAATGTCGATGTCCCCGTCATTATCAAAATCTCCAAATGCACATCCCCGGCCACTGTGCGCCGCGGCGACGCCGGGCCCGGCTGCTTCAATTAGTTCCTCGAAGGAATTGTTGCCCAGGTTGCGAAACACCGCGCGTGGTGTCTTGTAGGGATATTGAGGGAGGGTGCGCCCCACCTCCGGGTAAACGTTTCCGGTCACGATGAAGATATCAGGATAACCATCGTTGTCGAGGTCCACGATTCCCGTACCCCAACACACATAGCGAGTTTCTACCCCAATGTGCGACTGCCGGGTCACATCGTCGAAGTTTCCTTTTCCGTCATTGTGGTAAAGAATGCAGGAATCATCCGTGAAGTGTGTCTTGAACAGATCCAGATGGCCATCGAGATCATAATCCCCGATCCCCACACCCATCCCTGCCTGCTCTTCTCCATCATCACTGAGGGCTACCCCCCTCAATACTCCCTCCTCGCGAAAGGTCCCGTCATGGTTGTTCATGAACAGCAAACTGGGAGTGGAATCACAGGCCACGTAAATATCCGGCCAACCGTCTTCGTCCAAATCCGCGGCCACTACAGTCATGCCATAACATGGCGGAGTTTGCGCGATGCCCGCCTCTTTGCTGACGTCGGTAAACGTCCCGTCACCGTTATTTCTATAGAGCAAATGCCGTCCCATTGGAAGGCCGCGTGGTCCGCATTCCACAGGAATGCCTTTAAAATTGCAATTTGAGCTGGCTCCCGGGACCGGGGCATGTTCGAACGAGAAACGCACGTAATTGGAGACAAACAAGTCCAGGTGCCCATCACGGTTGTAATCCAGGAAGGCGCACCCCGCACCCCACCGCGGTTCGTCGTTCAACAGGCCAGCCGCCTTTGTAACATCGGTGAATGTGCCGTCGCCATTGTTTCGATAGAGGATGTTTTGCCCAAAGCGCGTGCAAAAAATATCATCGAACCCGTCGTTGTTATAATCCGCGATGCAGACACCGTCCCCCCAGCCCGCGGAATGCAGACCGGCCTTCTCCGTTACCTCGATAAACGTTCCGTCACGATTGTTCTTGTACAGCCGGTTCGTGGCGCCGGGGGGATCGCCCCCAAGCCGAGTGCCCGAGATTAAGAAAACGTCCATCCAACCGTCGTTGTCGTAGTCGATAAAGGCACAACCGCAGCCATCTGACTCCAGGATGTATTTGTTGGTCTCCACGCCGCCGTAGATGGTCGGCGCAGTCAGTCCGGCAGCGGCGGCTACGTCAACGAACAGCGCATTGAACGGGAGCCCCGAAGGAGCCTGGCGGGCCACGGGCTTGGCTACGCGGCCCCCCATGCCTTGCGCAAGAAGTCGATCGGCGATCAGGGAGATCGCCGATCCCAGGGAAAATCGCATAAACGTGCGACGCGAACTGGTCATTCCGAAAGATTTCCCTTTCTTACGAGGGTGATTTCTGGTGCCGATTATCGCCTTAAGCATAGTGAGAGTAAACATTTTCTCAGGTCCAGGCGAGAGCCACGAAAAAGAGAATGCAGTGCTCTTATGGCTTTGCCGGCTGCTTCTCAGATGTGCCGTCTTCAAAGAGCTTGTAGCGGTACCGCTCGCGTTCATCTTGCGTAGCTTCTTCGCGAAGCTGGGCCAATCGCTTAAGCAGCTCAGGGATCTCCTGCTTCTGCCCGGTTTTCCGCAGTGCCTGAATCAACCGGTACACCGCAGTTTGGTCCTTAGGATCGCTGATCAAAGATTTCCTGCACTGCTCAATCGCTTCCTGGTACTGTCCGTTCTCCATGTACAGTTTTGCCAATACACCGCGAGCGGCAGCGAGCGTGGGTTGCAAAGCGACCGCTCTCTTTGCCGAACGCATGGCAAGATCAAACTCTGGCGTGCCCGGATCAATCCCTTTTTGCGACAAGACATCAGCCTGCAAATAGAGCAGTTGAGGGTCGTTGGGTTTCCGCTTTAGCTTTTCCTGCACCGACGCCAACGCATGATCGAGATCGTTCGTCTGCACGGCAACCAGGCCCTGCGCCGCCGTGCTCAAGGACTGGCGTGGGTTCAGTTCGTAGGCTTTCTCAAAGTCGTCTTCTGCCTGGTCGTACTTCGCCAGCTGCACATAGAGGACGCCGCGGGCCACATAGAGGTCCTCAGCGTTTGGCTGCAGCGTCAATCCCTCGCTGATCACGTCAACGCCCACCTGAAAGGATTCGTGTGCGAAGCAAATCGTGGCGAAATCCAGATAAAGGCTCGTGTTGCGGGGATCAAGCAACAGGGCCTGCCGCAGCGTGCTCACCGCCTGCGGAGTATCCTTGGCATCTTCGTACGCCCTGGACGCCAGCTGAAGCGTGTTCGCATCCACATCCTTGGCCTGCAACAGAGGCTGTAGCGTCGCCAACGCATCCTGCGGTTTGTGAGCCATCAGCTGGATGGATGCCATTACCTGACGCTCCCGCGGATTATCAGGTTGCAGCGCCACGGCCCTCTGGAACGCCAATACGGCATCATCGAGTCGTTTGAGTCTTACGAGGCAGGTAGCATAAGCGTGCAGAGCATCCAGTTGGGTATCGAGCAACGGGCCGGCCTTATCGAAATGCGGTACCGCTGCGGCACAGTTCCCTTGACGGTACTCCAGCACAGCCAGCATGGCGTTGGCCGTGGGATCACCTGGACGCAATTGAAGTAGGTGATTCAGCAGTGGCACTGCGCTCTGCTTCCCCGCCTGATACTCAATCTGAGCCGCCCCCGCCAGCGCTGCAATATTATTGGGGGAGATCTTTAGGGCTTGCTGGAACGCGGTCAGAGCCTCCTTGCTGTTGCCTTTGCTGGCGAAGGCGATGCCTTGCAGGGTCCACAATTGGGGATTGTTCGGTGACGTTTGCAGGGCTGCACGGCATAACTCGACCGCCTTGTTGAAATCCCTGGCGCGCAGCGCCGCGCTGATTGGCTCAATCGGGGTTTCACTGCTTTGCGAAAGACTCAAACAAGGGCAAGCCAGCAGGACAATCCCGAGAGCTACCTTCCTGAGGAGAATCATCTTGGATACCGGCTGACGCGGATTCCCGGCAGGAATAGAATACTTCATCCGGGAAATCGGTGCCAATCCGTGTTTGACGAACAGCCTCATCCGCACGTTCCGTGATTTGCTTGGAAAACGCTTGCTCAAACGCTTCCATCCTCTCTGCCGGGAGGTAGAAGCCCAACACTTTCAGCCCTGGCACCTTGACATTCAATACTTCGGTCGTATCCTCTTGTGGCGGCACTCGCCTCTAAATCCCAAGACGATTGTCCCGACTGCATCGTGCAAATTCTCAATCTCGCTCGAAGCTCCTTTCCGCTCGCGCTCCGGCGGTTCTTGATTGCAACCGCAACGCCACCTCTGTCATTTGGGCTCATTGTCATCTTTGCCCTTCTGTGCGGTGTGCCTCGGGGCCAAGGCCAAATCCCGAGGAACAACACGCCAAAGCATAATCCAGAAGTCCTTGCAGAATTGAATTCGGGCGAGCCCGTTGGCGCAGCCCGATGCCTGTTCTGTCACCCTGCTGAAGTCGAAGGATTTGCGCGCAGTGCCATGGCCCATGCCTTGCGTCGTGCCGGCAGGGAACCCGACGGCAAGGTAAGCGCCCACGGCACGAAGATCACGATCCACTCATCGCCGACGGGTTATTGGCAGACTTGGGAAAATGCTGGCGACAAAACCGATTACCGCGTTGACTACGTGATCGGCTCTGGCGAACATGCCAGCGGCTATCTGGTCAACATTGGCGGACATCTCTTCCAATCTCCCATCGCATATTACAAGAGCCGCCAATCGTATGATTTGGCGCCCGGCTACGAAAACTCGCCCGATCCCGACTTCACGCGGCCCGTCAGCGAAGAATGTGTTCTTTGCCATTCAGGAACCGCGCTGCATGTCCCGGGCACTCTGAACGAATATCGTTCACCGGCATTTCCCGCGGAAGGCATCACCTGCGAACGGTGTCACGGCCCTGTTGAAAGGCACCTCCAGGATCCTCGCGCTGGCACCATCGTCAATCCGTCAAAACTACAGCCAGCCGCCCGGGACAGCATTTGCGAACAGTGCCATTTGTTTGGCGTTGCGCGCGTTTCAAATCCCGGGAAGAAGCTCAGCGACTTTATTCCGGGACAGCCCTTGGAAGACACATTCACGATTTATCGCAATGCCGTGCCCGAAGGCTCATCTGCCGGCGCGTTCAAAGTGATCAGCCACGTCGAGCAACTTGCTCTCAGCGCCTGCGCCCGCAGAAGCGCAGGGCGCCTTTGGTGCGCCACCTGCCACGATCCTCACGAGAAGATGCCTCAATCCGTGGACTACTACCGCTCCCGATGCCTGTCTTGCCACACCGCGAGCTTCCCCGTTTCTCATCCACCCAAGGACAGCGACTGCCTCGGCTGCCACATGCCGCGACGCGACGCAAAGGATGGCGGCCACACCGCGTTCACCGATCACAGGATTCAGCGCCGCCCTGTCGCACAGTCTGAATTGCCTTCTGACGCTGGCATCGCCCCGTGGCGCGAACCGTCGGCTGACTTTCAATCGCGGAATCTAGGCATTGCCTACATTGACGTTGGAATGCAGCGCCATTCCGCGCCTTTCATCATTCAGGGTTATCGCGCGCTCACCGAAGTCCAACGGCAATTTGCGGATGACCCTGATTTCTTCAAATGGATTGGTGAAGCTTTGCTGATTGCAAAACAATCCTCGGATGCCAAGCTGGCGTTCGAGCGTGCCTTGCAACTTGAGCCCGATTCGGCGCTCACCGAGGCGAGCGCGGCTTCGCCGTACATTCTGGAGGGAGACACCGGCCGCGCGATTACCCACCTGGAGCGCGCCGTCACTCTTGATCCATTGGATTTGCCTGCTGCCAGCACGCTGATTGGCCTGTACCAAAAACAGGGGAAACTTACGGAAGCCGCCGAGTTGTCTGCCAAAATTCAAGCGGCGATGCGGCAAGGCTCCGAGTCCGATCAGACCACACCGGAGCCGTCCACCAACGATTCGCAAAAGAGAGCCGAAGAGGTCTTCAAAAACATTCAGGTTCTCAAAGGCGTCCCATCCGATCAATTGATTCCTGCCATGGAATTTATGTCCTCCGCGTTGGGTGTGGAATGCAGCTTCTGCCACCTTGAGGCACACTTTGAAAAGGACGAGAAGAAACCCAAACAGACGGCGCGCGAGATGATGCGGATGATGTTTGCTCTCAACGGGAACACTTTCGGTGGTCACCGTGAAATCACCTGTTATTCCTGCCATCGTGGCGTGCGCGATCCCGTCGCGACTCCCACACTAACCGGCGAACTGCAGCCAATTCCCACAGCGGACAGTTCCAAAGGATTGGATCTGCCCAGCAGCCTGCCCACTGCCAGCCAGTTGCTCGAAAACTACATAAAAGCGCTTGGCGGAGCCGCCGCAATCGAAAAAATCACCAGCCGCGTGGAAAAGGGTTCCACCAATGATCGAGGCCGAACGATCAGTGTTGAAGTTTTCACGCAAGCTCCGGAACGCCTGGCGGTGATCCGCTACCTGCCGGAGGGAGATAGTATCGTTGCATTCGATGGCCATTTTGGCTGGATCGCGATTCCGGGACGTCCCTCCCGCGAGATGCACGGGGCGGAAATCGAAGCCAAGCGCATGGACGCTGACCTGCAATTTCCTCTACACATCCAACAGAGGTTTCCGGAACTGCGCGTCGAGTACCCAGAAAGTATCGGCGGCCGGGAGGTCTTCGTGCTCTTCGCCATCCAGACTAACCAGCTGCCTCTGAAGCTTTATTTCGACGAGCAATCCAGCCTGCTCGTGCGACTGGTGCGCTACGGGAATTCTCCTCTGGGTCTCGATCCTGAGCAAATTGACTACGCCGATTACCGCGATGTCGATGGTGTGCAAGTCCCTTACCGCATGACATTTTCACAGGCAGCCAGCAGTTCGACCATTCAGGTTGCGGACGTGCGCCAGAATGTGCCCGTGGACGCCGCTATATTTGCGAAACCACGCTCGAACGGCTCGCCCACCGCTTCGGCACCTACCAAGAATTCCGCACCGGCTGCCAAAACTCCCTGATCTAATCAGAATCGTTGAGCCTGGGTTCAATGCGGACACAATTCAATCGCAGGGCTCGTGGTTCCCCATTTCATAATCCAACTCAATTGTGATTTATCAGGCGCGAAGCAGCGGCGTCCAGACTTGCATCGGTGTGCCCGCACGGTTCGCCCAAGCGTAGTACGGGATGAACCTCAGTTCGACTTCGCGCACCTTTGGTGCATTCGCTGCGTAGGGAAGGTAAAGTCTCCCACTCGAACTCGGATTCTCGTAGACAGCTCCCATGTGCTTCACCATAACGATTCCGCCGAGCAGATCGCTTCGGAACTCTTCCTGGAACTGCGACCCGGTTTCATGCCGCATATCCAGGCAAACGTCGTACAGCGCCACGCCATCCGGCTGATCTAGTTGTTCCATGCAATAAACCAGCGGGCCGCGCTGCACCGCCACCCGGCCGTAATCGTCCACAACGCGGCGGTTTGCCTCGATCACCTGCGGCGTCATTCCGAACTTCACATGGATTTCGTCGCCGGGCGACCAGCGGCGCGCCAACGCAAGATACTGCCCGGGAGTCACTCCAGAAATTGGCTTGCCGTTGACGGCAACTTGCGTGCCGTCAGACCACCCGGGAATGCGAAGATAAAATGTGAACTCCGTGGGCTTGGCTGGCGTGACGGCAATCTGCGCCGTGCCATCCCAGGGATAGTTTGTCTTCTGCACCAGTTTCAGGCCCGTTCCGTCCTCCAAATGCCAATCCAGTTGCGAATTGTCGTACAGGTGCAAATACAGGCCATCTTTGCTGGTGCTGTAAAAATAGCCGGGCAGTGAAGCAAACGTGCGCTCGAGGTTTGGGGGGCAGCACGTAGTGTCATACCAGGGATTGCGAATATGGTCGCCGCCCGACGGGTCGAACGCCAACGGGTTGCGATAGCAATAAAGAGTGCCGTCGAGCGACATCCCGGAATTGATGCCGTTGTACAAAGCGCGCTCGATGACGTCAGCGTATTTCGCGTCGCCTGTCGCCGCCAGCATGCGCCAGTTCCACATCATGTTGCCTATCGCGGCGCAGCTTTCCCCGTACGCCGTGAAGTTTGGAAGCTCATAAGAATCGCCGAACGCCTCGCCCTGGCTTCGCGCCCCCACTCCCCCTGTTACATACATCTGTGCTGACATGAGGTCGTCCCACAGCGCGTTGAGTGCTTTCCAGTACGCCGGGTCCCCGGTTTCCAGGTAGTAGTCTGTCGCGCCGCAACATGCATACATGGCACGTACGGCGTGGCCTCCCAGATGTGTGCGCGAGGTGAAAGGAATGCCGCAAAAGTTATAAACATAGGCGCGCTGCTGCACCTTGATGCGGTCGTCGCCTTGCAAGATATACCCGGCTAGTTCGAGATATCGCTTGTTGTTCGTTGTGCGGTACAGCTCGATGAGCGCCAGTTCAATTTCAGGATGCCCGGAGAAAATCGGCTTCTTGTCTGGTCCGGGACCGAAATTCGGCAGCAGGTAGCCATCAACGAAACGAATACTCGCGTCCAGCAACGTGCGATCACCCGTTGCGCGATAATAGGCAATTGCCCCCTGGATCATGTGGCCCAGATTGTAAAGCTCATGACCCCAACGCTGGATATCAGGGTCCATGCGCTCTTTCACGTGGTCCCCAACGAAGTAAGTGTTCATGTATCCGCTGGGCTCTTGAACCGCGACGACTTCCTTGATGATCTTGTCCGTCAACGCGCGAAGTTCTGGCCGATCCCCTGACTGCAACGCGAAGCCTGCAGCTTCCGTCCATTTATATACGTCAGAATCCGAGTAGACCGGGCCTTGCTGTTTGGCGTCGCTCTTGCCAACAAGGCGCAGGAAATTATTCATCCGGCCGTTGGCCTCCAGTAATTTCTCCATCGAGGGAATGCTGCTGTCGACGTTGATCTCGCGCCGTGCTCCCCAAAATCCTTGCGTGATCGTCACGGCGTGCACGGGCACGTTATGCAACTTGGCGAACGAAGACTTGTCGAGAAACAGAACTCCCTCGTCCTTCCAGTCTGGATTGGACGTGCTGGGATTGTCGCCCCCCGAGGAAGCCATGAAACTCGGCATGGGCAAGGAACCCACAGCGGCTGCGGAAATCGCCGTAACAACGAATTGCCGCCGTGAAAGTCCTGGTTGTTTTGCCATACGAACCTCCCGAATTCCATCCCTCTGAACTCGTCACTAACTATCATGACCGCGACGAACAAACGTTTTCGCATCTTGCCCTCAGATCGGCTCACGCCCCCGTTTTGCCTTGCCAATCCGTCGAACGCTTACGCCGTGTGGGCGTACATTTCCCAGCCGAGATATCTTGAGGCAGCTTCATGCACCATTGGCGCAACACTGGAAAAATTCGCCGCGACGTGATGCTCGAAGCCCTGCTCGCAGATGTAGTGCAACAACTTCTGCAATCCGGGAATCTCCACCACCCCCGCTCCGCCAAACGTTTCCAAAGGATCGTCCGTAAAGCGCCCGCTGCCGGAATAGCCGCGGATTTTGCCGTGCACGTCGTCGGTCGAGAACCTCGCGAAGCTCATGGCGCCGGCTTTCACCCGGCCAACGCAGGTTCCGAACGTGTTTTCCTTGCCGACCGTGCCGGCAATAATTTCCTGAAAATCCATCTTCACGTCTTTAAAGAAGTGCTTCGGCAAATTGCTGCAGTGGAAACAGACGGCTTTGTTTGGGTCGCCGCCGTAATTGTTGTTCCAATCGAGCAACGCGCTGGGTGTTTCCGAAGCCAGTTGCAGGGCGTGCATGCCCAGCACCCCGCAAACATCCACTTCGCAGGCGCTGGAGAGCAACGAATCGCTCATCATGCTCATCAACGTGCACGGCACGATGCCAAGGTTCTCCTCGAGCGAGGTCCAGCACTGCACCGCGCTGATTTGAACGTTTGCCGCTTTCATCCATTCATCCACCACGGCGCCCAGTTTGGCCATTTTCAAAAGCGCTACTTGCGGGATGCCGCTGGTGGTCACATACGCCTGGATGGCCTTGAGTTTCTTTACGACCCCATCATGTGAATCCTGCATCCGGCCGATGCGCCCCAGAACTTCGCTCAGGTCCAGCGTCTCCACGGAAATTCCACTGGCTTCCAGAAGTTTCTCGCTGTAGCGCACCGTGTTGAACGCGGTCGGCCGCGCTCCGATCGCACCGATCCGAAGATTGCGCAGACCTTTCACCACGCGGCACACCCCCGCGAACCATTCCAGGTCCTTCGCGAACTCTGCGGAATCCGGGCTTTCCGTGTGCAAACTTGTCAGCGAATACGGAATCCCGTACTGCCGCAGGTTGTTGCACGCGGACATCTTTCCGCAAAAACTGTCTCGACGATGCGTGATCCCCATCTTGGCGGGCGTGTCAGGTGTGGCTTGCACGAGCACCGGAACTCCCAATCGAGCCAGCCGCAGGGTATCCGCGATAGCGCGCTCATCGCCAAAATTTGGCAGCGTGACGATCACGCCGTCAATGGCCTCGGCTTTGGACTTAAACAGTTCCGCGCAACGCTTTGCCTCGTCGTGGGTTTCCACCGCGCCGTGCTTGCTCTGCTCCGGACCGAGCACAACAGCGTCCATCCCCGCTCCCTGCAACACCCGCAGCATTTCTTCCCGGCCAGACTTGGCCAGGTGATCGGGAAAGAATCCGCGATTCCCCACGATCAACCCCATGGTCATCTTCTTGTTGTTGGACATAACGCGCTCCGTGAATCCGCCCTTCCACTAAATGCGAGCTGCATGCTGTAAATTCCATTCATGAAACATTTTCTATCTGCCCGGGTGTACCTCCGTGAATCCCAGCCAAACGTGAGCAAACGTTTACCACGCATTTCGTCGATTGGCAAGGTGCTCTTTACCGACCTCTCGCCTTGAATCCGGCCATACTTTATTGCATTATAGGTTCATATCGGAATAACTGCTTTCCCTCGCTGACGCCCGGGATCACCGGAGCCCCAAAAGTTCAGGATAGCGTATACTGGCCGCTATCAGAATTTGCTGGGGAGGAATGAGGATTCGTGGACATTCGTGACGTAGCCAGACGGGCCAAAGTATCAACTGCAACAGTGTCACGCACAGTCAACCATTTGCCAACCGTCGATGCGCAATTGGCAAAACGTGTTTGGAAGGCAATTGCGGAACTTGGCTATTACCCCAACCGGCAGGCACGCGCCTTGGTCTCCGGAAGAAGCCATGCATTTGGATTGATCGTTTCCGAGATCACCAACCCATTTTTCCCGGAGATTGTGCAAACGTTTGAGACGCTTGCCGTCGAACAAAAATATGAAATCCTTCTGACTTCCACGATTCATGATCCCAAGCGCATGGAACTTGCCGTTCGGCGGATGATTGAAGGGCGAGTGGACGGTGTAGCGATTCTTACGTTCGGAATGGAAGACGAGTTACTGGAGCATTTCCGTTTTCGCAATATGCCCTTGGTGTTTGTCGATGTTGGCCCAAAGGCTCCACGCGTCAGCAACATCCGTGTCGACTATTCGCATGGAATTCGCCAGGCCGTGCAACATCTGGCAGCCTTGAGGCACAAGCGCATTGGTTTCGTAAGTGGGCCACTCAAACTGAGATCCGCAACTGCACGAAGAGATGCGTTTGAAGCCTCGATGCGAGAGATCGGCTTACCCGTGAATCCCGAGTTCATCATCGAGGGGGACCACAGATTAGAAGGTGGAAAGCGGGCTCTTCAAGAGCTTTACAAACTTCGGGAGCAACCCACAGCTCTTCTTTGCTCCAATGATATGACCGCTATTGGCGTCATGAGGCAGGCCTTCGAACTGGGCATTGCCGTGCCTCAGGAATTATCCGTTGTGGGGTTCGACGATACCCGGTTGGCAGACTTCATGATTCCTCCACTCACCACGGTTCAAATGTCTCAGACGGAGTTGGCAACGCTTGCGTTTAACGCTCTCTTCAAAGAAGTGAAAAGAGAAACTCCCTCCCCAAACGGAACAGAATATATTCTTAAGACGCACTTGATCCTGCGAAACTCGACGACCTTCCCCCAAGACAACAAACAAGCAAACGATCGATCGAGATCCAGGCGCGCCGCGCAAACTTCGGCCGCCGCCGAAGAGTGAGCCGGTTCAACTCCGAATCGGCTTCCACCTGCATTCGAGTCGTGTGCGGATCAGTGCGAGTCGCGTGCTACGCGCGCACCACTGCGGCCTACCAGAAAATCGAGGTCGGCTCCCTTGTCTGCTTGCAGGACGTGTTCGACATAAAGCCTGAGCCACCCACGCTCGGGAAGTGGCGGAGGCGTCCATTTTGTCCGACGGCCGGCAAGAGTCTCGTCGTCGACCTCTAGATGAAGCAAGCGCTTGTCCACGTCGAGAGTGACCATGTCGTCCGAACGCACCAGCGCCAGTGGACCACCGGCTGCGGCTTCGGGCGAGATGTGCAGAACGACCGTCCCGTAAGCTGTACCGCTCATGCGGGCGTCGGAAATACGGACCATGTCGGTTACTCCCTTGCGAAGGAGCTTGGGGGGAAGCATCATGTTGCCCACTTCAGCCATTCCCGGATAGCCCCGTGGGCCACAATTCTTAAGAACCATGACGCAGCTCTCATCGATGTCCAGCCTCTCGTCATTGATCTGCGTGTGGAATTCCTCAATCGTTTCGAATACCACCGCCCGGCCGCGATGCTGCAGCAGTTGTGTACTCGAGGCGGATGGCTTGATCACAGCGCCATCCGGGGCCAAATTACCGCGGAGCACCGCGATTCCGGCATTTGCCTTGAACGGTTCTGCGAAGGGGCGAATCACATCGCGATTCCAGCAGGGGGCGTCGGCGACGTTCTTCCAGATCGGCTGTCCGTTCACGGTCAGCACATCCCGGTGCAGCACTTCGGCTTCTGCCAGTTCGCGAAGGACCGCAGGCAATCCACCCGCGTAGAAAAAATCTTCCATAAGGTATTTGCCCGAGGGTTGAATATCGACCAAACACGGCAAGGAGGATCCCAACTGATCGAAATCATTCAGGCACAACGGCACACCGATACGGCCGGCAATCGCGATCAGATGGATCACTGCATTGGTTGAGCCACCAATGGCGGCGTTGGCAAGAATGGCGTTCTCGAATGCTTCGCGCGTGAGTATCCGCGAAATGCGAAGGTCTTCGTGCACCATCTGTACGATACGCCGGCCCGTCAACTGGGCGAGTGTGTTGCGGCGCGCATCAACCGCAGGGATGGCCGCGTTGCCCGGCAAGCTGATACCCAGCGCCTCGACCATGCTGGCCATGGTGGAAGCGGTGCCCATGGTCATGCAATGTCCCTTGGAACGGTGCATGCAACTCTCCGCTTCAAGAAACTCCTCGATTTTCATTTCGCCGGTGCGAAGCTGATCGGTCATTTGCCACAGCCCGGTTCCCGATCCCAAATCGCGGCCACGAAATTTTCCGGAAAGCATGGGCCCGCCCGAAAGGCCAATCGTGGGCAGATCGCAGGAAGCGGCCCCCATCACCAGTGATGGCGTCGTCTTGTCGCAACCCATGAGCAGAACTACTCCGTCGATGGGGTTGCCGCGAATGGACTCTTCCACATCCATGCTGGCGAGGTTTCGGAACAGCATTGCGGTCGGACGCAATTGGGTCTCCCCGAGTGACATGACGGGGAATTCCAGCGGAAAACCACCTGCTTCCCACACGCCGCGCTTGACAAATTCGGCGAGCTCTCGAAAGTGAGCGTTGCAGGGTGTCAGCTCCGACCAGGTGTTGCAGATACCAATCACCGGCCGGCCATCGAAGAGGTCGTGGGGCCAACCCTGGTTCTTCATCCAGCTCCGGTAAAGGAAACCATCACGATCCTTTCGTCCAAACCATGCCTGGCTGCGCAGCTTCTTCATTTTTCTGTCCTTTAGCTTGAACTGCTGGCGCCCCTGGCCAGTCATTGCTCTGGCTTCGCCGATAATAGCGCAGAATCTATGAGTAAACGTAATCTCGGCATAAAGGTTTTGCTTGACGGGAAGCCGGGGCGCGACAGATGATCTCGACGATTTGCATCTTGTTCAGAGGCCTAGAGTATGTCTCACACTCCGTCCTTTCTGCGAATTCGATCCCATGCCCTGGTGGCATGCATTATTTTGTACCTGGGGCTGGCATCCATTTTGCTTTCCTCTGCCTCGCCGAGGGACTCACGCGCGGCGGGGCAGGCGCTGCGGGTATTCTTTGTGGACGTGGAGGGAGGACAGGCGACGTTGTTCGTAACGCCTGCGGGAGAATCCCTGCTGATCGACACGGGCTGGCCAGGGAATGGCGGCAGGGATGCCGACCGGATCATCAGTGCAGCAAAGCAGGCGGGGATCCACAAGATTGACTACGTCCTGATTACTCACTTTCACGACGATCACGTAGGCGGTCTGCCACAGTTGGTTGCGCGAATTCCGGTGGGAACGGTCATCGATCATGGCGATAACCGCGAGAGTACCGACGCGGAGACCGTGCAAGTCTGGAATGCTTATCAGAAACTTCTCGCAGAGAAAAAATTCAATCGCTTGACGGTCAAACCGGGAGACCGTCTGCCGTTTCTCGGGATGCAAGCAACCGTGGTGAGTTCGGATGGCGTTTTAATTGACCATCCATTGCCAGGGGCTGGTCAGCCGGATGTCGGGTGCAAGAATGCCGAACAGTTTCCCGCGGACCAGACCGAAAACGCACGCTCCCTGGGAACGCTCATCACCTTCGGAATGCTTCGGATTTTGGATTTGGGCGACCTGACGCGCGAGAAGGAGAAGGAACTGGTCTGCCCAAATAATAAGCTCGGCGCGATAGATATTTACGTCGTCTCTCATCATGGCTGGTATCAAAGCAACAGCCCTCTCTTTCTGAATGCCATTGCTCCCCGTGTCGCGATTATGGATAACGGATCCAAGAAAGGTGGGACGCCTTCCGCGTGGGACAATATCGAAAAGTCGCCTCGTCTGGAAGATCTTTGGCAGTTGCACTTCTCTGAGGAGGGTGGCGCCAAGCACAATGTTGCCTCGGAATTCATCGCCAACCCTGAGGGTCCGGATGCAGCCAACTTTCTGGAATTGACTGCTTCACCGGATGGCAACTTCGAAGTCTTCAATTCTCGAACGCAAAATACCAAGAAGTATTCGGCCCACTAGAACCACGTGAGGGCACGGCATAAATCGCGTCCACGCCTGACGGGACGTGCCCGATGCGCAATGGCAGGGAGTTGCGGTGAGTCGTTACAACATTGCGGTAATTGAAGGCGATGGAATCGGGCATGAGGTCGTGCCCGAAGGTCTTCGCGTCCTGGAAAATGCCGGACGGCTCTACGGTGCAACTTTTTCGTGGCGCCATTTTGACTGGAGCTGTCAAACCTATCTGAAGACCGGGCGGATGATGCCTGAGGACGGGCTCGATCAGTTGCGCGGCTTTGACGCGATCTACCTTGGCGCGGTCGGATATCCAGGTGTCCCGGATCATGTTTCACTGTGGGGACTGCTGATCCCTATCCGGCGTACTTTTCAGCAGTACGTGAACCTCCGGCCGGCGCGCCTGCTCCGCGGCATCGATTCGCCCGTGAAGGGCTTTCCGCCCGGGAACATCGATTTGTGTATTGTTCGCGAAAACAACGAAGGCGAATACTCCGAAGTGGGAGGCCGCCTGAACCACAACACGGATGCCGAGATGGCGCTACAGGAAACAGTGTTTACCCGGCGCGGGTGCGACCGCGTCATGCGTTACGCTTTCGAACTTGCGAGAAAACGCAAACACCATGTCACGTCAGCCACCAAATCAAACGGAATTATTTACACAATGCCGTTCTGGGATGAACGTTTTTCTTTGATTGCTCGGAATTTTCCCGACATCCGCACCGACCAATACCACATTGATATCCTGACCGCGCACTTTGTTCGCCATCCCGACTGGTTTGACGTGGTTGTGGCGTCGAATCTGTTCGGTGACATTCTGTCTGATCTCAGTGCTGCGGTTGTCGGCTCTATTGGCTTGGCGCCCTCTGCCAATCTCAACCCGGAACGAGAATTTCCCTCCATGTTTGAGCCTGTTCACGGTTCTGCTCCCGACATTGCAGGAAAGGAAATTGCCAATCCCATCGCGCAAATCTGGTCTGGGGCAATGATGTTGCAACACCTGGGAGAACCCAAAGCAGCACGGGCCATCGAGAGAGCAATTGAATCGGTGCTGGCGAGATCCGATGTCCACACCCCCGATCTCGGTGGTAAGGCCAGCACTCGTGACGTCGGCGATGCAGTCGCACACGAAATAGCGGTGGTGGGCGATCCGGCATGAGCCTGTCACACACGCGGACCATCGAGCAGAGCGCCAGGCGCCGGATCGCCATTCGGTTGCTGCCCTTTCTTTGGCTGCTGTACGTCATTGCGTTTCTCGACCGCGTGAACGTAGCCTATGCAGCGCTGGAAATGTCTCATGATTTGCAATTCAGCGATCGAGTGTTTGGACTGGGCGCGGGGATCTTCTTCATCGGCTACGTTTTGCTGGAAATCCCTGGAGCGCTGATCGTCGAACGGTGGGGAGCGCGGCGGTGGATCGCCCGCATCATGATTACGTGGGGAATCATCACCGTGTTTGTGGGGTTCGTCCACACGTCCGGCCAGTTTTACACCGTGAGGTTTTTGCTCGGGGCAGCCGAAGCCGGCTTTTTTCCTGGCATAATCGTCTATCTCACCCATTGGTTTTCCCGACGCGATCTGGCCAAGGCCGTAGCTTCCTTTATGGCTGCTCAGCCGCTGTCCAATTTTATGGGCTCCCCGCTTGCTGGCAGAATTCTGCGCCTGCATTGGTATGGACTGGAGGGCTGGCGCTGGTTGTTCATTCTCGAAGGGATTCCCGCCATCATCTTTGGCGTCATCACATTTTTCTATCTCACTGACCGGCCCAACCAAGCGCACTGGCTGCCAGAAAACGAACGTGAATGGATCACTCGCGAATTAGAAAGCGAAAGGGAGAGAAAAGCCGCGATGGGGTCCTTTACGATCGGCCAAGCGCTTCGCCAGCGAGATGTGATTCTGCTCACCTTGATCTACTTGTTGGGTAGCACCGGAGTTTATGGTTTCACCATCTGGTTTCCCACCATATTAAAGCGGGCGTCAGGATTGGCCACGGGTACGATCACCTTGCTGGTAGCAATTCCTTACCTCACCGCGCTGGTAGCGATCTTGCTGAATAGCTGGCATTCCGACCGAGCGCAAGAGCGACGCTGGCATGCGGCTGTCCCTCTGTTCGTCGGCGCTGGCGCTTTGGTTTTGGCCATCAACTCCGGCTCGCACCTCTGGACGCAACTGGGATACTTCAGTATTTTTGCCGCGTGTGTTTACGCCTATCAACCCTGTTTTTGGGCACTGCCTACCATCACGCTTGGGGAGTATGCCGCAGCGGCCTCCATCGGCTTTGTGAATGCCCTCGGAAACCTCGGCGGCTTTGTCGGTCCGTTCGTGTTGGGTTACCTGGCGACGCGAACGGGTTCATTCACGCCCGGTCTGGTTTGGATGCTGGCCAGTATGGTGTTTGCGGGGATTCTGGTGTTACGGCTTCGGGCGTTCAGACCCTTAAGCACATGAGACGTTTGATCTTCAGAATTCATCACTGCGCCGATGGATTACCCCTCGCGGCCGGATCAATGGATTGCAGGAGTCGGGAGAAATGGAGTAAACGTTTGCCGCAAGCGCGTGTATAATCGGACGCTCGTCCCAGGCACTGCCAAGGGGAAGTGGAGGACACCAACTTGCGGTGGCGCATCGCCATACTGGTCAGTGCCGCGATTGCCATCAGCTATCTTGATCGCCAAACTCTCCCAGTGGCGGTCAAAGCTATCAGTGCAGATATTCCGCTTACCAATGAGCAGTTCTCCACCCTCCAGTCTGCTTTCTTATTCTCCTATGCCCTGATGTACGCAGCGGGCGGAAAACTCGTGGACGTGTTGGGAACCCGCCGGGGCCTAACCGTGATCATGGTGTTCTGGTCGTTCGCTTGTGCCAGCCACGCTTTGGCAACCGGATTCGTGATGCTGGCCGTCAGCAGATTTCTGCTCGGCGTGGGTGAAGGTGGTGGCTTTCCCGCCGCGACTCGTGCAGTCGCGGAGTGGTTTCCCACGCAGGAGCGCGCAACAGCGATGGGCATTATCAATGCAGGAACCGCCGTGGGAGCAATTCTTGCCCCTCCACTGATCGCGGTCGTCCTCGGCTTCACAAACTGGCGCTGGATATTCGTGTTCACTGGTGCCCTCGGTTTGCTTTGGGCTGTCTGGTGGAGCTGTTCGCGTTTTAATGGGGTAGAGAATTCAGGTCGGACAGGGGTTGATGCGAAAGCGATAGCCGGCTCTTCTGCTGACCCTGCTATCCGAATCCCTTGGACGCACCTCATTCGTATTCGCGAAACTTGGGGTTTGGTCACCGCCAAATTCCTGAGCGATGCGGCTTGGTTTTTCTATCTCTTTTGGCTACCAAAATATCTGTTCGACGCCCGCGGTTTCGACATTAAAGCAGTCGGCATGTTCGCCTGGATGCCCCACGCCGCAGCTGGAGTGGGTTGTCTGTTGGGGGGAGCTTTCTCCAGCTACTTGGTGCGTCGCCATTTCTCCCTCGGTATCGCACGTAAACTGGCGCTCGGCACAAGCGCCGCAGTGATGCCGTTTGTCATTCTAGTTCCCCATGTTCCTGTGTCCTGGGCTATCTCACTCTTCTGTCTGGCGTATTTCGGACAGCAATCCTGGTCCACGTTGGTCATGGTTCTACCCGCCGATCTCTTTCCTCAAGAGGTTGTCGGGTCGGTGGCAGGACTCGTCGGTTTCGGCGGAGCCATGGGTGGAATTGTCTTCGGACAACTAGTCGGATACCTCTTGGACCGTGGCTTCGGATATTCCACAGTTTTTGCGATCGCCGGCAGTTTGCATATAATCGCTTTTCTTATTATTCTCGCGGCCATTCCTGTCGTCTTACCCTTAAGATTGCAACGGAATTTGAACTACGGGGAAGTTCCATGAAAATCAAAGAGATTCGCACGCGGGTCTTGCGGTGGCGTGGCCAGACCGTTCCGCTACCCGCGCACTTCTGCACCAATCCGATGGACCTCCTCGAACTACCCGAAGCGTCCATGCGGACATTCACGTTTCACGGCTGGCTAGTGGTGGAGGTGTTCACCGATGATGGGCAGGTAGGATTGGGCAACGCCGCACTGGCGCCTCAAGCGACGAAACAGGTCATCGATCTCTACCTGAAGCCTTTGCTGATTGGCCAGGATCCATGGGATCTCGAGCGCCTTTGGCAACACATGTATCGCAAGACCATGGCGTTCGGTCGCAAAGGAATTGGCATGGCCGCGATCAGCGCGCTGGACATCGCGCTCTGGGACCTGCTCGGCAAATCTGCCAAGCAGCCCGTCTTTCGCCTACTTGGAGGAAGGACGAAAGCTCGAATCCCGGTTTACGCGTCCCGCTTGTACAGCGTGGAACTGAGCGAGCTTGCCGCGGAAGCCAAACGGTATAAAGACGAAGGCTACCAGGCCATGAAGCTGCGCTTCGGATGGGGACCTGCGGACGGGGCCCGCGGCATGCACCGCAATGTTGAACTCATCCGAACCGTCCGTGATTGCATCGGCGACGGCATCGATCTGATGGCGGACGCCTACATGGGTTGGACTCTCGATTACGCCAAAAGGATCCTGCCTTTGCTCGAGCCCTTTCATCTCCGGTGGCTGGAAGAGCCCGTGATCCCCGATGACCTGCATGGGTATGCCGAACTGAAATCCCGCTCGCGAATTCCGATCGCCGCCGGTGAACATGAATTTACGCTCTTCGGATTTCGCAATTTGCTGGAGGCTCGTGCCTTGGATTACATCCAGTTCGATACCAACCGAGTAGGCGGTATCACGCAAGCTCGCAAGATCGCCGCTCTCGCCGAAGCCTATTCCGTCCCTGTAATTCCCCATGCCGGACAGATGCACAATTATCACGTCGTTATGGCCAGTTTGAATTCTCCGATGGCGGAGTACTTTCCGAGAGTTGATGTGGAAGTGGGCAACGAATTGTTCTGGTACATTTTCCAAGGTGAACCCATTGCAAAGGATGGCCACATCAACCTCGATGACAACACTCCAGGCCTTGGACTGTCCATAGATGAAGCCGGCCTGGAGCGCTTCGAGGTGATCGAATAATTCTTGAACTACGCAACGATCCGATGACACGACTGATCCAAATCAAGAAAGGCAATGTTCGCCGGGTAGCACTGGTGGAAGAGCCCAACGTCCACTTGTTGGAAGAGTGCTCCTCGATCTACGAACTTGCTCAATGCGCAATTGCCACCGGTAGGAAGATCAGCGAAGTGGCGCGTCAGCGCTCCCAGCAACAGGGCATCGACTACGATCTTATATATAGCGGCAATTCGGAATGGCGCCTGCTTCCACCAATTGACCACCCCGAGGAACTCGCCCGATGCTTCCTTTCCGGCACCGGACTCACCCATCTTGGCAGCGCTCGCAATCGTCAGTCCATGCATGCCACCACCACCGAGGACCTGACGGACAGCATGAAGATGTTCCGCTGGGGAGTCGAGGGAGGACGCCCTGGCGCAGGTCTCATTGGGATTCCTCCCGAGTGGTTCTATAAGGGCACGGGCGGAAATTTACGCGCGCACGGCGAACCGCTCGACATCCCTTCCTTTGCGGAAGATGGCGGCGAAGAAGCCGAGATCGCCGGTGTTTATGTGGTCGCTCGGGATGGCCGTCCGCACCGCATCGGCATGGCTGTGGGCAATGAATTCTCCGACCATCAGTTCGAAAAGAAAAACTATCTTAACCTCGCGGGCTCAAAGCTCCGCACCTGTGCCCTCGGCCCTGAACTCGTAGTCGATCCGGAATTCACGTCTATACCGGTTGTGGCGACAATTGTGCGGGAAGGGCAAATCCACTGGACTAAAACATTCCGCACGGGTGAATCTGAAATGTGTCATAGCCTGCAAAACATCGAGCATCACCATTTCAAATTCGAAGCTCACCGCCGGCCGGGAGATGTCCACGTGCACTTCTTCGGCACGGACTGCCTCAGTTTCAGCGATCGCATCCGTTTGCTGGATGAGGACATCATGCAAGTTGCCGTCGAGGGCTTTGGACGGCCTCTGCGGAACCCCGTCCGAGTAGACAAATCGACTCCCGCACTTGTGAATGTCATCCCTTTAGGATGAGTGAAACCATGTCAAAACCATCCGTCGCAATTCTCGGCCTTGGCATCATGGGCTCTGGTATGGCCAGGCGCCTGCTTTCTTCGAACTTTTCCTTGGCGGTCTACAACCGCAATCGAGAGAAATGCATTCCTTTGGGCGAAGCTGGCGCATTCGTGGCCGAGACGCCGCGCGAGGCGGCGTCTCGCGCCCAGATCATCCTGAGCATGGTGGCGGATGATACCGCTTCCCGTACTGTCTGGTTGGGCGAAGCCGGCGCATTGGCCGGAGCGTCACCGAATTCTGTCTTGATCGAGTCCAGCACATTAAGTGTCGGATGGATTCAGGAGATCGCCGGCAAGGCAGCCAATCGCGGTTGCCAATTCTTGGATGCACCCGTCACGGGCACCAAGCCCCATGCCGCATCCGGTGAACTGCTCTTCCTGGTTGGCGGCTCAACCGAGGCTCTCGATCTAGCGCGGCCCGTGTTTTCCGTGCTTGGGCGCGACGTGATTCACCTTGGTCCCGTCGGAAGCGGCGCACTCATGAAGCTCACTAACAACTTCCTGTGTGGTGTGCAGGTCGCCTCGTTTGCAGAAGCTTTGTCCCTTATCGATGCTGGCGGTTTGGATCGCAGCAAGGCCATATCGATCCTCACTGAAGGAGCTCCCGGGAGTGGCATCGTGAAGAGAGTGGCGGAACGGAGCACAGCCAACGACTTCACGCCAAATTTTGCGCTCCGCTGGATGGCCAAAGATCTCGCCAATGCTCTCGACAGTGCTTCCGGTAAAGGAGTCTCCCTCCCCACCGCAGCCGCTGCGCTGTCTGAGTTTCAACAAGCAATTGCCCAAGGCCTCGGCGACGAGGACTTCTCTGCCCTGGCCAAACTGCCAAAACGTCTCTCCAAGTCCTGAGGGGCGCCAGAGAACGCCGGGGTTACTCATGATTTCAGCGTCAGGTACGTGCTATAGCTCTCTTCCTGGATGCCCATAAAAGGACGCATGGCGACTGGCTTGCCATCCGCACTGTTGGCAACGGAATCTCCCGTGGCGTTGTTTGTTGGTTTGGCTCGCAGCAACTCCGCCTTTTCAAAACTTGGCTGGGAATCGGCCACCCCGAAAAGAACAAGAGGGCCGCGCAGTAAAGCCACCTGATCCGGATGCTGCACGTCCACCTGCTCAAGACGAAGTGGCATGGACAATTCCAGTTCGACCACGTCACCGTCTTTCCAGGTGCGCCGCACCGCCGCAAACGTGCCAGGCTGCACGCCTTCGGTAATTCGCTTGCCATTCACGGAAAGCACCGGATCGTTCGTCCATCCGGGAATCCGCACGTATAAGGTGTATTCCACGGGTTGCGAAGCAGACACCTGAATGCGAACCGTATTCTCCAACGGATAGTGGGTTTGCTGCGTTAGTCCATATTGCCCAGTGCCTTCCGTCCAACGCACCGTGGAAGGTGTGAACAGGTTGACGTACACCCCGTCGTCCGACCGCAAGTAGGTGCTGATGTGGTAGTCCGCGGCAAGCTGCGGAAATGTACCGGAACAGCAAGGCCACTTATCCCGGTACCAAACTTTCTTGCCGGTGGTCGCATAGTCGGAGTAGTAGAACGACGTGCCGTCGGCTTGAATCGGCCATGCGCCCAGGATCGTGTTATAGAGGACGCGCTCCATGGTATCGCCGTAGCGGGCATCCTTCGTGACGCGGAGCAGATAGCGCGCAATTTTGAAGTGTCCGTAGGCGCCGCAAGGTGTCTCAAAACTGGCGTGCGTTGTTCTCAGGCTGTCACCCAACTGTCCAGTGTTGGGCTCGCCAAATGCTTCGTTCGGTCCCCAGCCACCGGTCGCGAAGCTTTGCGTCGTGAGAAGCATCTCAAAGCCGTTCTTCGCCGCCCTCAAGTGCTTTTCGCTTCCCAGGGTAATGTAAGCCTGCATCGCGGAACTGAACGCATTCACATGGCTGTAGGCATGTTCAAAGGGGAGCACATTGTTTCCTGCTGCTAGGGGATCAAAATACGTGTCGTCTTCCAAAAAGCGCTTCGCAAAATCCTTGTAAAACGGATCACCGCTGCGCTGGTAGGCCAGAAAGAGATTCTCTGGCAGCGTATAGGTTTCATCCCAGGTAAACGACGTGTCTTTGTGCGGGCGTGACCGCTGCTCGGCTCGGGACAGTGCTTTCTCTGGAAGGTACGCCTGGATGGCACGGCTAAGCTTTTTGTGGACATCCATGGCAATAGGATCGTGGACGAATTCGTGAGCGTCGATCAAGCCACAGGAAAGTTTGTCATACGTGTAGGCGGGCAGGCGGTAACCAACAAAAAATTTGGCTTTGTCATCCAAAGTTTCCGCGTAACCCTTTACTAGACGATTGACTTTTGCTCCCGTTGCTTCCGACCCTGTAACTGCGTAAGCGCGCGCGAGCCCGGACAGGTATTGACCAAAACTATGTCCCGCAATGAATCCGTGAAAGTCAGTATGGTCCAGGCTAAATCCAGTGAGATCGTACCAACCTCCCATGTCCGCGCCGGGAGCCGGCAATCCGGCAACTTGCCGGAACACTTTCAGCATGCGGTCGTCGTCCAGGTTCAGATAGCGGGCGTGGTTCTGCTCGAACTGCACCTTCATCGGTCCGTCGAGCAACTGCACACTATTATACGGAAACACGTTGAGTGGCGTGTTGATGGCCACCGTGCCAGGATCCGTGCTTGCCATCCCTCGAAGCGCACGCGCGGTACAGGCGGTTGCAGCCACAGCTGCCGTGGACTTCAGGAACTCCCTCCGATTGGTGGCGAACGCCATGCGAGTCCTCCTTCGCAAATGCTGAGAAAGCGTTTTCTCACAACCTATGCAATCCCTCCCTGCTTGTCAATACCCTCTCTCGGAATTGCATTCTACACAAGGCTACGCCTTGCAAAACACTTGGGCCATTAACGGGCGCTCTCCTGCTTACAAGAAGCCTCAATCTCTTCGATCTCAACGCTCCAGGTCGACGCTCACGTCATTTTGCAAAGTCAACGCGATGCGTTGCAAAGGGTTCAAGGGGAACAGTTCCGGTAGTGGAACCAGAACAAGCAGCAAGTGCTACAAAGTAAGTGAGTTGGCGGAGAGTGATCCTGTCACCGTTTTGCAGGCCCAGATGCGGCACGCGGATGCACGATTGACGCTTAAGGCTTTGGCACACGCCACGGCGCCGGGAGAGGAGGAAGCTACGAGGGACGCTTCCCGGGGTGTGCTTTCCCGGCGCCGTCAGCAGGTCAGAAAGTTATCCGGGCAATGAGCTGTATCTGCCTTGCGGGCAGCCCGGCGGAAGTTACCCTTCCGAACGTACTAGAATCAGCCAAATTGCCGTCGACGGGCCCGAGGTCGGGGTGGTTAAACAGATTCACAAAGTCGAAACGAAGTTGGAGATTGCCTGCTTCGCCCAACCATGGAAGGTGCGTGTTCTTGGCTACGCTCGCATCGAAGTTGACCAGGCCGGAATTGCGGTAGCAGTTGCGCGGTTCGGTCCCTTCCGAACCCGCCGTAGGAACCGGGAAATCGGAAGCGGTAAACAAGCCAGAAAGATAAGTCGATTTGCTGTAATTGACATTGCAGCCAAAGCTCGGGCTATTGGGGATGTCATAGAAGTTGCCGTCTTGATTGTAATCGTGTGCCGTATTGACGACCCAGAACGGCGTACCCGTCTGGGCAACAATTACGGTGCTCAGCGACCATCCTGCCGTCAGCACTTTGGCAATCCCATTGGGGAATCCGGGAAACGTATAAATGCCCGAAAGCGAAAAACGGTTGCGTACATCCCAATTCGCGTCTCCCCAGTAGCTAAAGTAGGCATTCTGGTCGGGAACACCTAAGCCGCCATCCTGGTCAAACCGGGTGCCTGCCTCTGGAAAGTTCTGTGCGCGAGAAAGCGTATAGGACGCCTGGAAATTGAGATGGTTGTTAGGGTTCCCCCGTATCGAGAGGATCATGGCGTTGTAGGTAGCGCGATTGTTGTTGGTGACGTAGTTGATGACTCCAAAATTCGGATTCAAGCGATCAGTGGCGCCTTCAGCGTAACCGCCGGCATAACGATTCACGTCGGTGCCTGTCAACGCGTCATACGAACGGGAGCCAGAGTAGTTTGCCCCAACCACCAGTTTCCACGGAATCTGATGCTCCACGCCAACGACGTAGTTGACAGCCAGAGGCGGCACCATGTTCCGCGCGAGTGCCGTAACGTTAGGCGTTGCGCCGGTGAGCCCACCAGCCGCATTCAGACTGCCCGCTTCAATGGGCGGCACGGGGAAATTATACGGATAGCTGCCGGAGCTGGCCAAAACGAAGTAGTTGCCCAGAGGAGTCGCGGGGCCAACAATGGGCGTATACGTACCATACGTTGGATCACTTGTGAAGGTCTGGCTGATAAGCCCAGGCGGGTTGTTGCGCATTTCATCCACGCTCTGGCCAAGAGCGACCCAGTCACGGTAGACCCCGATCCCTCCTCGGATGCTCCATTTACCTGTTTTTGTGGGATCCCAGGCGAAGCCAATACGAGGGCTCCAGTAGTCGTTCTGGCTGTGGGCAAACACGCCGGAGACTGGTCCGACGGTAGCGTTCGACACTTGCTGGTCAAACGTGCTGCCACTGCCCAGCGTCATGTTGTAGAACTGGAAACCGTAGCCGCCCCATGCTGTGTGATTCGTAAAGTCATCCCACCGCAGCGCGAGCGTTAAGGAAAGGTTTGGCTTGACCTTCCAGTTGTCCTGGGCGAAGAAGCCAAAAGGATTCTCCTGCCCGCCGAAAACCACCTTGCCTGCATCCCCCGTCAGAGGGTTGTACGCGTTGAAAGTGTACTGGTAGACATTGTCTTGGACCAAGTCGAACAACGTGTGGAAGGAGAGGTTTGGCCTAACGTTATCGGGCGTGAAGTTACCGTGTTCGATGGCATGGTCCTGGTTGTACCCGAACTTAAAGGTGTGGGCGCCATGCACCCAGGTTAAGACGCCCCGCCAATTGTAATTAGGTCCGCGGTACGCTCCCGGCCCCCAACCGCCGCCAACATTGAAGCCCTCACTGCCATTCAGGATGCTAACGACGGGAACCTTCAGGTCAGCGTCCTGGCCGTTGGCGCCACCCACGCTGGCAAAAGCGAACCCGCCTTCGGCAAGTAAGTTTGAATTAAAGGTATGCGTATAGTCGATCTGGCCATACCGGTTCCGCATGATGTCCTCGGCATTCAGCCCGACGCGAGCATTGGCTTGGCCCTCATCAAACGAGTCGTTGTAGTAGCTGAGATAAAAACGGTCTCTGGAGGTGGCATACCAATCGCCGCGGAAGTTATACTGCGTGGCGTTGTAGGGCGAGGCTATGGCAAGGCTGCCGTTTTGTTCCACAGCAAGAGTACACGGGACAGAGATTGTCGCAGTAATTGTAATATTTCCACTTCCTGGGCAGGTTGTTACTCCCAGAACCTGAGCCGCTGTTACTGTGCTTCCATTCGGCACAAACTGTTTGACCGCTGGATACAGGCCAAGGACTTGTGTGCCGACCGTATTCGGAAAGTTTGTTGTCGCCCAGGATTCGAAGGCAGCCGTTTCTATCGGAAACTCACCTGGCACCCCGCCTGCCGATGGGACAGACGAAGGCAATCTTGACCATAACGATTCCACATCCGCAAAGAAGAACAGTTTGTTCTTGATGATTGGCCCACCGAGGGCGCCTGATACATCTTTGCGCTGGAAGGGGACACCCGCGCCGAAGATCGGTACCGCCTGGAGATCCTGATTCGTGAAAAGCAGGCTTCCCGTGCCGTGGAATTGGTTGGTGCCCGACTTCGTTGTGACCTGCACAACGACGGAACTGCCCAGAGAGTTCTCGGCATCCCAAGTGTTCGCCTGCAGGGAAGCTTCCTGAACGGCATCCGGGACCGGCGCCAAGATGACGTTGCCGTTCTGGATGGGGCTTGTTACGTTCATCCCGTCAACAAACACAGTATTCCCGGTGTAACTACGTCCGTTCGCGCTAATCTGCGGCGTCTGCGTGCCAAAGTTATCCGCTGCACCACCCGGAGAGGCTGCGCCGCCGCGCGTGCCCGTTCCCACGATTCCGGGGCTGACGCTGAGCACATCCCATAGATTTCGATTGAGCTCCGGCAGGTCTTGCACCGTTTGGGAGTCCAACGTTGTCTGAAGGCGGCTCTCATCGGTGTCAATAGGGGCGGCCTGCTCGACCACCACAGTCATTTTCTCAGTCACAGGTGCAACCGGCAATGTGATGTTGATGCCTTTGGTCTCGGCCGTGCCAACCGTGACGTCTACTTCCGTAGTCTGCAGTCCCTTCGCCTCTGCTCTGATCACATAGTTTCCGGGCGCCAAGCTCGCGAAACTGTAGTTACCGGAACTGCTGGTAGTTGTGGTCTGTTTGATTCCCGTGTCCACGTTGCGTAATTCCACGGAAGCGCCTACGAGTGCGGCGCCGCTGGAATCGGATATAACTCCCTGAACGCTGCTGCTATATTGCGCCGAGCAATAGCCAGCACAGATGCAAATGAAAACCAGTGCAACCACGATACGACCAAAAGCTCGACTCACAAACCCTCCTTCAATTTCGGCGGCGGAATTAACACCCTCTTTAAACAGCTAAAGTCTATGAAGCACCCCGAAGCAAACGCTCGCTCAATTCACTCCGAGCAAACGTTTACTTCAATACCGGCAGGAAATTATCCCTGTTTTTGCATGTTGTCAAGAGAAATCTCAAATACTCCCCCATCTCCTAGTCCTTCCCATTCCACAAATTGTCCGGGAGCCGACGTTTCGGTCTAGCCGCACGTCCTTCGCACCGATCTGAGGCTTCTCCCGCCTCGGAAACTTGCACTTACAATAACGATTAAGCCATCAAGCTGGAACCGGTGACGCAGTCCAAATTGAGCCTCAATCTCGGTTTTCTGTCTTTCATTAAAATGCTGAAACAGTTGCACTTACTGGAAACACGCTCTGATCCACGAACCTCTCTTTCTCTCAAGAGCAACTGATGCATCTGTCCTCTCGGGCGCGCCGCCTCAGACATTTCGGGGCATGTGGATCACCAGCTCAACCGGACCAGAGATAACCCTTGCCGTGGCAACGAGAACGACAAACGCACGGAGCCCCTCTCTATCGTTTGCCATATGGGTGATTCCAGAAGCTGTAGCTGTCCAGCAGATTCAAGCGTTTCGCATTCGGCAGGAGATGGCGATTGTGGCGAGCCCATTTTCATCCACATCGAGTAAGCGTTACCATGCCCCGAATCGACCCGGAAGTGTTCCACAATCGCGCGTGTTAGATCTTTTGGCAGCCCTTTGAGTTCCAGATCGATCGCCACGGGTGGAGCTGCCAGATCATCGTCGTGATAGTTCCAGATGAGAATCGCTAGTTCCTTTCCCCCGCGTGTGCCAATCGCGCTCACATCCGCCGGGCCACGCACGCCCGATTGAACGATACCCTCTGTGTCCAATCCTCCCGCGCTGGTCACCGCGAGCCGCTCTTGTCCCAAAAGTCCAAACATGCGGAAGGCGTTCAATACCGGCTTATCGATACCGTTCGTGGCAAGTTCGCGAAATCCCGCGAAGTAGGGTTGGTCTTCAAATTCAAAGGCCCAAGTCACCACTCCTTCCAAGGAAACTTGCTTCGTCTTGGCCAGATCAAGCGTGCGGCTCAGCGCTTCGGCGGTATAGCAGGCGTACAGCGGCCCGTTGCGATAGGCGTTTTGAGGGTTTTGCCGCGCTGAACAAGCCGCGCAACCCTCGGGGTCCCATTCGCCCAACACAATGGGAGTGGACCGCCACTCGGGCAGAGACGCTACAATCTCGAATCCCTTTTCGACGGAATTCAGTTGCCTGGCTATCCCCATCTGCACATGATCGCCCATCCACTTTGGCGAACCCTTCGGATGAAACGAGATGAAGTCGAGCCGCGTGCCTGTTTTCCCATCCGCAAAATTCCTCTCATGCGCGCAATGCTCCAGGAAGAGCCGCAAAAATTCCGCGGCCTTGGGGGAACCTGGGCCGGTCGTGTCCGGCCCTCCAATTCTTGCGCCAGGGTAGGCCTTCAATACGGCGTCGACAGTGAAGTCGTACAGTTTGAAGTATTCCTGCGGAGTTCCTTGCCAGTATCCGATGTCCGGTTCGTTCCACACTTCCCACAGCCAGCTCTTCAGCGCCGCATCCCCATATCGCGCCCGCAGATGGCCGACCACATGAGAGATTAATTCTGACCATTTGTGGTAGTCCTTGGGCGGATAAGCCCACCCTGTGTAAATGGAGCCGACACTCTCTTTAGGAAAATTGTGCCGATAAGGTTCAGGATGCGTGGAAAGAGCCTGAGGCATGAATCCCAGTTCGACCAGCGGTTTAACTCCTGCTTGAGTGAAGGCGTCGAAGATGCGATCCAGAATCTTCCAATCGTAAACCGCATTCCCCGCGGCATCTTCCGTATATACATTTGTAGAGCCCCACTTCAGCGAACCAGTCCCGTCTCCTGTGGTCAGCAGGTTGTGGACACGGATATACACAGGGCGAGGGCTCAGAGACGCCAATTCTGCGAGTAGCTTTCGTCCATTGGCAGCGTAACTGTAGTTCGGCTCGTCGTAGCCGAAGAAACCCCATGTCGGCGGCAGAGTCCCTTCTACTTTGTCGTAATCCACCTCGATATTCACCTTTTGAGGAATCTCTTGCGGCAAAAGTGGCGCGCTCGCCCAAAAAACAAGGGTCAAAATCGTTAGCATCTTTCGCATGGCAAACCCCTTCCTGCAATTTCGCGAACGACTTCAGTGAGAACTGCATTCGGGCAGGCAGTTCGAAGGAGGTGCACTTCAAGCAACTCCCGAGAAACGCGCTTATTGTGGCTCCGTGAGTGTGAGCGTCTGGTTTTCCTGCAGACCCGTGGTCTGCACCTGCTTGCGGCCAGAAGGCCAATCGACTTCCACGCGGTCAACCTTTGTCGTGGCCCCCAGGCCGAAATACAAGGGCAAAACGCTTTGGGCCAGATAGCCCGATTTGCCGTCGTTGTATCTGAAATAAGTTCGCCCGCCGGCATAAACACGAACGGTAGCGCCAAGCCCATTCCGGTTTGAACTCGTGCCCTTCAGGATGATTTTGAGCCAGTGAATCTTCTTTTGTTCCGCCAGGTTGCTGAGCAGCACCTGCGGTTCGGAATCAAAGTCATTGACCACGATGTCCAGATCGCCGTCGTTATCCAAATCGAATATGGCCGCCGACCGGCTGGAACGTGGCGACATAACAATAGACTTTCCGCTTTGCCCCACACACACTTTGCTCTTCAGTTCCGCCTGTTCTTTTATTTCCCGGGGATCCGAACAGTCAATTTCGAACCATGGCGTGTACAGCTTCTTGCGCGGTTCGATTCCCAGCACGAATTCCGAGTCCAGGAATTTTTCTCCGTGATCATTCAATAAGAGGGAGTTTATGCCGTAACGGTAGGGGTAACTCATGCCGGATGGAATGAAGACGTCCTCCCATCCGTCCGCATTGAGATCGCCGACGCTCGGTCCCCATGGCCAATAGGTTTCCAGGCCAAGCCGATCGGAGATTTCCTCGAATTTGCCGTTGCCCAAGTTGTGGTACAGGGCGTTGCCGTAAATAAAGTCTTCCTTTTTCCCATGAATATAGGTCTCGTCCCAGGTTATCTTCGATTTCAGTTTTTCATTTTCCGGGCCCGGCTCATCGCTCATGTCGGAGTGCATATCCGTAACAAACAAATCCACACGGCCATCGTTATCATAGTCGAAAAACTTGAGCCCCATTGCGCCCCATGAGGTCTTGGAAAAGTACTCATCTGTTTTCTCGACAAACTTTTCCCCGCCCTCGTTTTCATAATAATGGCTGCGCCCCTGCATATTCAGGAAGTACAGGTCGGGCCAACCATCCCCATTCAAATCGGCGAAGCTCGCGTCGCCACACCATCCGTGCGGGTGTAATCCAACCTCGGCCGTCACGTCCTTGAAGTGGCCGTGTCCCAGGTTCTTGTAAAGAACGGGATATTCGTAGCGCTCCTCGAAAAGATGTCCGGAAAACGAGTCGAAGATGCTGACGTATTCGCCGTCAGGTCCCTTTTCATCGGTCGTGTACTTGCCGACGTTGCAGACCAGCAGGTCTACCAGGCCATCGTTGTCGTAATCAAAAAAGAACGCGCCGGAAGAATGCGCCGACAGCCCCAGCCCGGCCTCCTCAGTAATATCTTTGAAGTGCCCGTGCCCGTCATTTTTAAAGAGCGCATTCCCACCGCGCACGGTCGTAACAAAAAGATCCTCGTGCCCGTCGTTTTCGATGTCGCCAAATGCCGCGGCAACGCTAATCCGCCCTGGCAAACCAACTCCCGCTTCCTGAGTGATGTTTTTGAACTTGCCGCCTCCCAAGTTTTTCCAAAGTTCATTCCCGCCCACCTGGTTCACGAAATAAATGTCGTAAAGTCCATCGCCATCGACATCGGCTATGGCCACCCCATTCCCGTGGTCGTAGTGCCCCATTCGCATGTGTTTGGTGGCATCGTCCACGGCGTGATGCACAAACGTGATTCCACTTTCTTTCAACCGGTCCGTGAATTGGAAGTCATGGAAAACCTTGTAGCTTTTTGCGGCTTCCAGCTGAGCCTTCTTCCGCGCAGGCAGCGCATCCGCCCCCATGTCTTCTTCTGCATAACGAAGGCGGGGGCGTGTGTCGTTCCGTGCGCCCAACGGCATCAGTAGCGCCACGGCGATCAAAAGAAGGCCCAACGCCGACAGCCTGTTTCCACTCTGACTCATGTTGACTCTTCTTCCTTCGAGCAGACACTCAATTTACTTTCGGAAACCGTTTTCCCGCACTGTTGTTTAAAGTTGCGCTTTCACTCTCCTGGCGTGGAAGACAATCTGCCTCGTTCGCCGAGCTATCCCGGAATGAATACGAATCCCCTGTTTTCAGGCGCCTGGGCCCACACACCGGCCATGGTCACTCCGCACGCCGCGCATTGTAGCCCCAGCAGTTTCTTATGAGCAATCGTTTTCTCTATTTCCAAGTTTGCGGCATAGCGCGATAATCGCGATATGCATCCTGGCAAAATGCTCTGCCTGCTTGGAATCTCTCTCGTTCTTTCCGCCGCACTCATGGGCCAGACCCAGCAAGAGCGTATGGTTGCCGTCACTTCCGCCCTGGCGGCCAAAGATTTCGATCAGGCATTGACCCGGCTCCAACCTATCATCAAGGAATATCCTCTTGACCCCAGGTTATGGACCATGCAGGCTCTGGCGCTTGCCGGAAAAGGGCGTTCCAAAGAGGCTCTCCTCGCCTATCAAAAAGCGTTGAAGCTCTCTCCGGATTTTCTCCCCGCTGTCGAAGGTGCGGCGCAACTCGAATACGACACAGGCGGGCCAGACGCCGTCCCGCTCTTAAAGCATGTTTTGCGGCTACGGCCTGACGATCTAACCAGTCACGGCATGCTGGCCGTTCTCGCCTACAAAAAGGGAGAATGCGCGCAGGCCGTCGAAGATTTCGCCGCGAGCGCTCCGTTGCTCGATTCCCAGCCCTTGATGCGGGAAGAGTACGGCGAGTGCTTGATACGATTGAATCAATCCGACAAAGCCATCTCGCTCTACCAGCGGGCTCTCGAACTCAGCCCAGAGGACGCCGTTGTACGCCGCCAGCTGGCGGACATTCAATTGACGGCCAAGCGGCCCAAGGCCGCGCTGGAGACGCTCGCTCCCCTGCTTCAGACGGAAAATCCCGACGTCAAATCGCTCGAGCTTGCTTCTTCCGCTTATGAAGCGGATGGGAACACTCTCCAGGCCGTAACCAGCCTTCGCCAAGCGATCGTCACGGACCCGCACGACATCGATCTGTACCTCGATTTCGCCGTCCTTTGCATTGACCACCAGTCTTTCCAGGTCGGGATTGACATGCTCAACGTCGGTTTGAAAGCGGAATCCAAGGCCGCTGCTCTATACGTGGCGCGAGGTGTCCTTTACGTTCAACTGGCGAGATACGACGAAGCAGAAAGCGACTTTGATCGCGCGGATGAACTCGAGCCCAATCAGGGAATCGGCTCCGCCGCGCAAGGATTGGAACAGGCGGAGGCCAACGACCTGGATCGCGCTCTCCGGACAGTGCAATCCAAACTGGCCAGTAGGCCGAATGATCCTTACTTGCTCTATCTCCAGGCAGACGTCCTCACCAAAATGGGACAGGAACCCGGAAGCCAGAACTTCCAAATTGCGCTGCGATCAGCAAAAAAAGCAGTTGCCTTGCAGCCGACCCTTGTGCCCGCGCGCGACGCGCTCGCCAAACTCTACTTGCTGGCAGGGCAAACTCAGGCGGCCATCTTCCAATGCCGGGAGGCTCTGAAGCTCGATCCGGAGGATCAGACAGCTTTGTATCACCTGATTCAGTTGTTGCGGAAGACGGGGAACAAAAGTGAGATTCCCGATCTGCTCAAGCGCCTGGCCGACCTGCGCGTGGAAGCAACGAAAAAAGAGAACGAGAATAACCGCCATAAGATAGTTGAGGCGGTGGCCCCAACAGCCAAGGTTTCGCAGCCTTAGCTCCCTTTCGCTGGGCGCAGATTTCGAGTAATCTCTTGCCCAAACGCCTGAGACATTGGTAATCGGGAACTGTTTCGCAGTTTTTTCTTTCAAGGGCGCGATCCGGAGAATGAGTCTTACACGGCGCAGGTTTGTCCGGTTATCCTTTAACTCTCTCTTGTCCCTGGCTGGCGAACGGCTCGTGGGTCAGGGAATGTCCGGGCGCACCACGAAAGCCATGGCTCGGCCGGCCCCATCCGGACGCCCGTTCCATGCTCACTTTGTGGACGTTGCCTTTCAGGCCGGACTTCGCGCCCCCGTGATTTACGGGAACGTGGACACCAAGAAGTACATCCTGGAAGCCACAGGCTGCGGCTGCGCATTTATTGATTATGACAACGACGGCTGGATTGACATTTTTCTGCTTTCCGGCACACATCTGGAGGGCAACCCTCCTCAGGCAACCAATCGCTTGTACAGGAACAATCGCGATGGCACCTTCACGGACGTCACGGAACAAGCCGGCCTCAAGGCCGTGGGATGGGCTTCCGGCGTGTGCGTCGGCGATTACAATAACGACGGCTTTGAAGATATTTTTTGCACCTACTTCGGACAAAACCGTCTCTTTCGCAACAACGGCAATGGTACCTTCACGGATGTCACCAGAGCTGCAGGTCTCTGGAATGAGGCACCGCGTTGGGGAGCAGGCTGCAGTTTTCTGGATTACAACCGCGATGGTTACCTTGATCTCTTTGTCTCCAATTATGTTGATTTCTCCCTCGAGCATGCGCCCGTACCCGGCGAGAGCGTGAACTGCAATTGGAAGGGAGTACCCGTGGAGTGCGGCCCGCGCGGTTTGCCTACCCCAAGGCACTTGCTATATCGGAATAATGGCGACGGGACCTTCACTGATGTCAGCAAGGAAGCGGGCATCTCCAACAGCACTGAGTGCTACGGCATGACGGTCGTCAGCGCGGACTTTGATGAGGACGGGTGGCCCGACATTCTCATAGCCTGTGACTCAACACCTAGCCTGCTCTTCATGAACAATCATGACGGAACTTTTCAGGAAGAAGGGGTGCTGCGCGGCGTGGCTCTCAGTGATGACGGGCTCGAACAAGCCGGCATGGGTGTTGGTCTCGGCGATTATGATCTCGACGGCCATCTGGACTTATTCATCACACACTTCGTCGAGGACACATGCGGGCTTTATCACAACGACGGAAAAGGTAGCTTCGACGACGTGACGCTCACATCTCACATTGCGGTCGAAACCCGCTACATCTGCTGGGGAACCGGCATCGTTGACCTGGATAACGATGGATATCCCGACATTTTCATGGCGACCGGAAACGTGTATCCCGAAGTTGAGCGCAAGTTTCCTCAGTACGCGAATAAGACGCCGCGCGCCATCTTCCGAAACCTGCGCAACGGCACATTTGAAGAATTGGTGCAGGAGGCCGGGCCCGGAGTAGCGGCGGCGCACAGCAGCCGGGGTTGTGTCTTCGGGGATTTTGACAATGATGGAGACGTGGACATCCTCATCCTCAATATGAACGAACCTCCCTCGCTTCTGCGCAATGATCTGAGGGGAGAACAAAGTTGGATCAAGGTCAAACTGCAAGGGGTGAAATCGAACCGTAGTGCCATAGGGGCCCGCGTATTGGTGCACTATGGAGGCAAAACTCAAGCGCAGGCGGTACACAGCCAATCCAGCTTTTACTCCTGTAACGATCTACGCCTGCACTTCGGACTGGGCCAATTTCAAATTGTTGATATCGACATCTACTGGCCCAACGGCCTTCACGAGCAGTATAAAAAGGTCACCGCAAACCGCCTCGTCACTTTTCGCGAAGGTACGGGAATGGTCGCAAGTAAAGGTTGGTCTTCAGGGCGCGCGGGAAAACCTGAATCCACAATAGCTCTGCCAGCCGAGTTGCCGGGAATTTGAAGCTCTGAGCACCCGGCAGATCGCGAGCGCTCCGACTTTTCGCATTTCAAATGAAACAGATCTGGATGCACCATCACTACTCCTAGGCTGGAGGTGCAAGAATGCCCAGCGCTCCGGCCCCCAAAAGCCGCCGCTCAAAGCGCGTGAAAACGAAGCAGCGCGCCAGTCTGGTCATTGATTTGGTCGCGGGCCTGCCTGTTGGGTTGATTCCTGGGACCGAATACAGCCAGACGGTTGTAACTTTGGAGCCATCTGATCTTCTCGTGCTCTACACGGATGGCATTACCGAGGCTGGGAACGAGACGAGCCAGGAACTGGGACGAGAACAGCTTTTAGAATGGGCGCGCCGGGCTCCAGTCGACTCTCCGAGAGCACTGGGTGAAGACTTGCTTCACCGACTGGAGTTGTTCCGAGGCCAAATTCGAAATGACGATGAAACACTGCTCGTGTTGCAACGCGATGAAGAGTCTCGTCTCTTTATGTTGGGCGAGGTTGCAAGCAGCTATACGTTTGGCCGTCTGTTGAGGAGTCTAAAGAGAGAATGGTCGAACCTTGCCATACTTTCATGTGGCTAACAAGGCTGTTCGCGACTTGATCCTAGGAGATACATCCCCAAACCTTAAACCTTGAGGGAAAGTTCCCGCATTGGAGTCACAGCGTCAGTTCCAGCGCGGGTCTGCGCAGTTTGGTTCTTGATGATCCTTCCCGGAGTTCGCAGCTGTGAGCTAGTCGAGTGACCTCAGGAGAACCTCGGCAACCGGCTGACGCACCTGCTCACGAGGCAGATGTGCACTGGATCGCACCCAAGGCGCCTAAAATGGCGCGGGCCTTCTCACTCCCGGCCAACGAGGCTTTCAGCAACATCGAACCGACGGAGTTCTTGGAATTCTAAG
>Ga0074044_10000313_pt1 | contig 48794 bp, 35 predicted proteins | sample BogForMeECP23OM1_FD_94443 | JGI IMG/M metagenome (GOLD analysis project Ga0074044, IMG submission 94443) | Bog forest soil microbial communities from Calvert Island, British Columbia, Canada - Bog Forest MetaG ECP23OM1 | ecosystem: Environmental > Terrestrial > Soil > Wetlands ...
ATATGCGACGCTGCTGACTCGCTACGGTCACATCCGCACCCCATCGTGAGTCCGTGGACCGCGAGCACGTGCCCGAGGCGAGGCGCTCTGGATCGAGGCACCCACCGGGTCTCGCCTCGATCTCAATTTCATAGAGGATTCATCTTCTTGTCACCGGCTCGTAACAAGAGCGACGCTACACTACGACTCCGACAGGGTAAACCCAAGCGACGAATGGGTGTAGCGCGCGGCGACTGATTTCCTTTCGACGGGTGACCATCTACAAAAGGAGTCAGTTGGTGGCTCTTGGTGAACTTCCCCGGCGCAAGCTGGATGTTCGATATCTTGAAGAGCAACAGAGTGGTGGACATGGCTGAACTGATCTTCGTCGTGGATGGCGATGCTGGTGCTTGTCAGGTCGCCCAGCGCACTCTGGAGCAAGCAGGTTACTCCGTCCGCACCTTCTCTACGCTGGTTGCAGCTGAAGAATCACAACGTTCGCGACCTTCATTGATGCTGATCGACGCGACGTTGTCCGATGGCAGCGGAGCAGACCTGTGCCGCCAGATTCGACGGAACCCCGTGTACACCGGCGCGGCGGTAGTCCTTTTGACCGCCGGTTCCGATGAAGAACAAAGTTGCGCTGCCCTGGAGGCGGGCGCTGACAATTATCTTGCCAAGCCTTTCAGTCCGCGGGAGCTGATGGCCCGGGTGCAAGCGGCGCTGCGATATGCAATACGCCCATTTCCAGTCGGGCCAGCGGATATTGTGATCGACCATGGATCCATGAAACTTTCGGTGAGAGGCAGTGAAGTCGTGGCCACCAGTTTGGAGTTTCGCGTGCTCGATTATCTGGCCCGGCACAGAGGTCACGTACTTACTCGTGATGTGCTTCTTGATGCGGTGTGGGGTGAGAGGCACTTCGTAAATCCGCGCACTGTGGACGCCTGCATTCGGCGACTACGGGAAAAGATCGAACCCAACGTAACGAGTCCGATTTATCTTAAAACTGTTCGTGGGATTGGCTACCGCTTTGACGGTGTTGCAGTTTGGCCGAGTTCCGGCGAGGATTGCAATTGCTTCGTATGCGCTCCATCGAATGGAAGAGCGACTCACCCTGCAGCACTTAAGCTGTTGAATCGAACAGCCGCCTCTTAGCGCGACCGGACCACTGGGCGAGCCCATCGAACGGAACGTCCTCCGGATGTCGAATTGGGTTTCGCCACAACTCAACTCCCGCTGGGAAACTCTTCCCCGACAGAATTCATACCTCGTTTGCGAAGGCATGCTTTAATTGTGTGGGGAGTGCAGATTCTTTCAGTGCAGCTGGATTTCAGCGAAATAAATGAAGGTCGAGGGCAGGATGCACCGAACCATTAGTGCCGTCGGGCGCAAGTTCATGTCGACGGAATCGGAGTGGAACCCGAAGGTGGTTCTCGGCCGTGCCATCGTGGCCGTGCTTCCGGAGAAGCTGCTTCACCGAGTGAAGAAGGAGTACTATGCGTACCTGATCAGCCATCTGCCTGAGAGCTGGCAAGAGCGAGATGCAAAGGTGGTCAGGCACCTTGTTACCGCCGGAGACATCGTAATTGATATCGGAGCCTCGATCGGCGAATACACGAAGTTCTTGTCGAATCTAGTGGGTCCGTCTGGCCGGGTTTACAGCTTTGAACCGAATCCACCGATCTATGACTATCTGTCGCACAACGTGCGGAAGTTAAAACTGGGCAACGTCGAACTCTCTAACTTGGCTCTCTCCGACGCAAAAGGCATCGGGAGTATCGCGATTCCACGTTACCGCTGGGGCAGCGAGTGCCACTATGATGCGACACTGGAAACCAAGCGAACCGCTGCGGATTGCAGACGGCTGGACGTGAGTATTGGGACGCTGGATTCTTTCTTCGCAGATCATCCCAAAAAAATAAAATTTGTGAAGTGCGACGTTAACTATCACGAGTTGGCGTGTCTTCGCGGCGGCCTGGAAACGATTCGCCGGTCCGCACCCGCGATCCTGATCGAAATTCTTCCGAATCCAGATAAATCTGGAAGCCCTGCCGCCCAGGTGTTCGAACTCTTGCAAGAGCTCGGATACGCGGCCTATTGGTTCGATGGCGAAAGCCTACGCAAGCGACAGCGCGGTGAACGGAGCCAGAATTACTTCTTTCTCAGGAGCGAACACCTGAGCGAATTACCGGTCCCCCCGGGCAGTGACATAGGCCTCCCTATAGGCTGAGGTCGGCTTCGCTGCTTGGCGCCCTCCAATGGGCCAGACCGCAAATACTGTCAGAAAAACCAACATCCAATCGATGGGGGAACGATAGCGCGCAAAGGACTCCACTAAGTAATAGACGGCAGGGTAAGAGATCAGCGTAACCAGAAAAAGCCACGCTGATCGATTATGGCTTCGCAACATTTGGATCACACCTACAAACCCTCCGCAGGCGAACACAGCCATAAGCGCCCACTGTATGGGACGTCTCATTTTTGGAAACCAAAAGTAATACATGCGATCCAGGCAGAGATGAGTAAAGTGCGCAGGATGTGTGGCGATCCAGCGTATCGCCTCTTTCATCTTCGCCTGGTTGTAGGCCAATTCGCCCATGCCGCGGACTTCCTCGCGCTCCACTCGGCTGTAGTATGGATGTGAACTCTGGAACCAGCCCGAATCGATATTATCCAGCCAATTGGCGGCGGCCACGTCGTTGTTGGAAATAGAAAGCTCGAGCCCAAAACCGGATCTTGACCATAGCGCTCCGCCCAAAGCGATTTTGTTTCGAATCGTCCACGGCGTCAGACAAAGCACAGTGCAGACAGTCACGATCAGAGCGAAACGGATATATTGCCTGGCGACCGTCCTAGCAAATAGCGCAAAGCCTGCGACCAGCGATGTGACCACCACCGGGGCCAGGCTCGGGGAGATCAGCAGGGCAATCCCGGAGATCATTCCCACAGCGACTGCCGAAGAAACAGAAAAGTTCTGGGAGCGCCATGAGCGAAGGGTGGCCAAGCAGAAGATCATCAGCATGAATCCAGCCAATGCCGCTTCGAATGACCCCTTTGTCTCAGACCAGTAGTTTGCCGGCAGCATTCCACCAAGAATCCCTGCCACGCCTCCGAGCAACGGATCGAACCCCGCGGCGGCGCTCAGTAGTGGCAATCCGGCGTAGGTTAGAGATGCAATTAGCGAACTAAATACCTCCTGGGCGATCTCGCCCGCTGCGCCGGTCCCAAATACGCGAAAGATGCCAGATAGCAGAAGCGGATAAATCGGCGAAACGTGGGCAGTTGGCCCGGTGTGCGGTCCAAAGGCATCTGCAAATCCACCGTGTCGCGCCAGCGAAGTAGCCACTCTGACAATTTCCGTGTGTTCGATTTGCAGGTAACTCTTCGTCATAAGAATGATCGCTAGCCGAACACAAAATGAAATAGCCAACACGAAGAAGGGCGAACGGAGAACCCGCTGCAGCTGTTCCCTCCTAGCCTCAACCTGCATTTGAATCGTGTTCGTCATTCAACTCGCGCGAGAAGCTCGACAATGCCCTGCTGACCGCCCACCTCGCGACCGGTTCGTCATTTACTTGGTGCAGTCTAGTTTAGTGCGCCGATGAACACATCCGATCTGCAATCGTCACGGCCCAGATTCGCGAGGTGCAAGGTCCCGAGCGTATATTCGCCAATGTCGGTCCAGGTGATGCCGCCGTCGACAACTTTCGCTCCAGACTTTATCTGACTGCACGAGCCGTCGTAACCGTACACCTTCGACCAATCAGGTGCTTGCGATCCGTTGGCTGTGCCACCGCCTGCGCTCACTTGAAATGCATGATTGCAAGGATTGTGAGGAAGGATAGTATCCCCGTTTTGGTAGAGTCCCTGACTTGCGTCGTGCTTCAGTCTCCATCCCGTTGGCCAATCGCCAGGAGGGTATGTACTGGCACTGCCCTCAACCGTGACTTTGTAAACATTGAAACTGCTATTCAGATGTGGATTCGTTCCATTGCTAGGCTCGAAAACGTCTCCAACCTTGTACCTGTGATTCAGTTGAAAATTGAATCCGCCTCTACAACTGCCTGACCCATGTCCACCGCGCGAAGCCGAGCCCAGAGTATCGCCCCAATTGCTGGTGAAGGCGTAATACTTGCCATCCTGGGTGAGAGCTCCGATTCCCCAGCAACCCCAGAAGCCTTCATTTTGATCGCAGGTCGCAGGATTATAGGTGTGAAAAAATCTCTTAATCGTATTCCGGCATAAGGCATGCCCGTTCACGGAGCAGTTGCCGTCCGGATTGGTGCCGTAGCAAACCACTTCATTTTCCCAGGGAATGGTATATGGCCAATCGAAACCAGCAGTAGCGGTGCAGATAGGCGTAGTATCGGTACCGTCGTTATAGTTCCATGAGGGATGAGCGTCCATACCTTGAGTAGGTCGCGACGGGTTGGGCGCGTCGTTCAGCGGAAACACAGTTGCCGGGTCGTCAAATGTTCTGCCGTTCATGTTGGCGTCTGGATCGCCTTCCTGATTCGCGAAAAGCCGAAACCCTTCTGTCCAATGGCCGGAAGAGCGAGAAGTGACCTTGTTGACCTTAGCCTCGGTTGTGCTCAGCTTCCAAAAATAAGGTCCAAAGCTTCCTGGAATCACCGAGCATGTGTTGAACCGGCACTGCTCCATTACGATAACTACCCACTGACCGTTCTTGTTCACCTTGATGTTATGGAGATTGAACCTATCGGGGAGAGTAGTCACTCCTAGAACCGTCTCCGCCCACGCCCCTCCAGAACACCGAAACCCCGACCCACGAGCACAGGTGAAACAGGAAATGACTCCGGTGCCGACATTGTACAAATAGTACGCGTTAGCACTGCGCTTGTAGGCAGCGACGAATATTGCGCCGACTCCGCCTTGCCCACCTGCGTCCGAGAAGGCCTCCACGAAAACATCGTCATCGGTCGACACGCCTCCGATGGCGGACCAGGTAGGAAGTCGCTCGAAGCCAAGCCCGATGTTCCTCCATCGCACCGTCCCGTCTCGAGTATTCGTCATCACCGTCTGGTCGAAAATAGGCGCACTGTCTCCAGTGGCCCCGGGAGAACAATCTGGGTGCCCTCCCGGGCAGGTCGCCTGATAGAGATACTTGCCGGGATTATTGCTGCGTGGCTGAATGATTGCTCCTAATGCGACGGGGCGATTCGTCCCCGGCCAATCGGCTCCATTCCGAGGAAGAATCTCCTGAAAATCCAGAACCGGAGTAGGCTTGGGCGGCCGTGGATTTCCTAAGTCAAGCGTCTTCACCTTAAAGCCGCCAAAATAGTAGTACAGGTGAGGTGTTACCCAACTGAATGAACCGTCGCCGATGGGATAACTTGAGATCGGATAGTAGGTTGGATGGCATTTCGGGTGAACAGGATCAGGTTCGTAAGTGAACGGATAACCTGTTCCATGAGTGTCGCCGATTATAAGGCGGTAGGTTAGCGGCGAACCTCCCGCCTTTCCGATTACGTGACTATCTCCCGAGCCCCCAGATCCAATTACGTAAGTATGATTGTTGCCACCATTCGTGTCGGGATAAGTGCAGCGTACGATCTGATTTCCCTCCTGGCCGCCAAGTGCTTTGTCATACGACACCGCATTGGGTTCCGCGCTCATGTCCGGCACGTGCGGCAGAGCGCAATCGGTACACAGAGGCTTGGGATCGTTACCGTCGTAAGAGCAGTTGTAACCAGGAGGACCGCACGATAGCGAAGGGTGCTCCTGGGCTTGATCGTTCGCGCCAGGAACGCTCGCTGTGGATTGAAATGGAGGCTCGATCTTTGCTTCGCTCCTGCTTTGCTCGTTCTGACCCGCACTTGAGCCTGCGCCGGGCACCGTCGACATGCAAGCCGCGACGAGCAGAAACAGCGTAAGGCACGGCGTCCTTCGCAACTTTGTCCTGTGCAACTTCGTGACTCCTACGGAAGCCTTCTTAAGAAATGATGGTTCCTGACATCAAGTATCGTAAGGTCAGTGTAAGTGACCAACAAGGACACTCTGGTACGCAGCCTTCTCAGTCAACGCCCGCGCCTTCGGTTATCTATCCGTGACACTTCGCAGTTTGTAGTCTCGCACTTGAGACTCCCGACCGGGTCGAAGGTGTTTGATGTTGGTCACGTTCCCGCGCGACGCAAAACGCGCTAAGTCCTGCGATAAGGCCGTTATCCCAATCTTAGCCTGCTTGTTTCTGGCAGCCGGCCTAGGCACTTGGACTGGCTGCTCCATGTTTTCATCCGCGGCATCCTCGGCCGCTTCGAGCCCTCAAGTCAGCATTGCAATTTCTCCGACTACTGCCAGCATTGCACCGGGCGGATCGCAACAGTTCAGTGCAGCAGTCAGTGGAGCGAGCGACACGGCCGTAACCTGGTCGACCACAGCGGGCAGCATCTCGGGAAATGGCCTGTTCACGGCGCCCGCAACTGCATCAGCAACTCTAATCACGGTCACCGCCACAAGCGTCGCGGACAACAAGAGTATGGCTGGCGCTGCAGTCACCGTGACGACGTCACCTCCATCCATTAGCACCAACTCGCTTCCCGCCGCCGCGGTGGGCACGAGTTACAGCGCTACTCTGCAGGCCGTTGGCGGAGAACTTCCCTATCAATGGAGCATCGGCGGGGGCTCGCTACCCACTGGCATTGTATTAGACGCCTCTAACGGCGGCCTCACCGGCATTCCAGGCGTCGCAGGTCAGTCCTCGTTTGTCGTAACAGTGAGCGATCAAAGCGGTCGCAGCGCACAGCAGAATCTAATGTTGATGGTAACCGCTCCTCCGGGAGCACAGTGCGGCCCGCCCAAATATTCATGCTCCCGTAATGATTTTGACGTCCTCATCCCGACAGCCCCACCTCAGCTCGGGTCGAACCCTAAGTACCGCGGCGGACACGCTGGGGCGGGCACGGTCGCGGTTGATCCCGCCTACGGGAATCGCATCCTCCGCGTCACCGATGGAAATACAGATTCCACAGCTCCTGCCATGTCCTTCGGAACGAGCTGGTCGGCGGAAGCGAATCTGATCTCGTCGGACGAATCGCTCTTCTTCGTCACGAACGAAGGCGAGACCCCTTGTCTGTTCCAGTTCGATCCTGCCGCTTTCCAGGCTAGCTTTCACGGGTGCGAATATGACAGCGGCGCAGGAAACCTCCAATTCGGCTACACGCCATCGGACGCGAGCGCCTTCTATAACTATTCGGGCCCGTATCTCTACCGTTTTCAAATTGATCGCAGCACCTGGACGATTTCCAGCGACACGGCTTTCAACCAGGGGCAAGGATATTTTGATCCGGACGGTCCCCAGTGTCTGGATGGAAAACTCGCGGCGGAGCAACCGTGGTATGTTCACGACACTTCGCTCAGTTCGGACGATTCGACATTCATCGCCGACTTGGGAAGGGGCCAGGATCTTGACCGCTATGTTGTTGCCTGGAACGCTACGAAAGGCTGCCGCTGGATGAATGTGAAGACCTGGGAGGTGAGCGCGGGGTGGAATACCGGGCTGTCGAACCCGGCAAAAATCATCTGGGTGAGCGGGCAAACGCCGACTAGCGGTGGAGGAATGCACAACGTGGAGTTGGACCGGAGCGGGCAATACGCCGTTCTGACGATTAACAATACAAGCCTGACCAGCAAAGTGTTTTGGGACCTTGATACTGACACGGTCAACGATACCTGCACCCAGTGCTGGTCGCATTGGGCATGCGATTTCGACCTGTGCTTCTGGAGCTTCGGGCCTTCCAGCCAAGGCTTTCAGTTTCGGGATCTAGCCATCTTTGGATCGACCAATATGAGTTCCATGATGGGGAATCCGGATATTCCGGCAATACCTTCCCAGCCCAGCGCGGGCAACGACGAACATGCGGCGCACCAAAATGCCGAGAGCGGCCAAAGGAACATTTATCTGATGGAAGAGTCGGCCGACTCCGGAGCTTTCACAGTCGGAGGGCTATGGGACAACGAACTGATTGGCGTGAACTGGGATGGATCCAAGCGAATCGTGCGCTTTAACAAGACCTGGTCGAGCGGGTTCGCAGGGTGCCCTATCTCCCGCCTGGGAAACTTTGCCATTTGTTCGTCGGACTACCAGATGTACAACAAGGATCTGGGCTTCGGAAATGGCATGAACCAGAGTACGTGCGATCATACCGCGACCCCGGGCCGGGGCACGACAGGTTGCCGTCACGACGTACTGTTGTTGGAGCTGCGGTAGTCGGAACTTCGGAGCTCAATCCCTCCACGTTTTAACAGAACTTTCATCAAACATGCCTTGCCCTCACTTCGTAGCCTCATTAGGATAGTGCCTCGAATGTTCTCGCTTTCGGGCTCGTAGGGTATGTCGTCCCAGCGGTGACTACGCAAAGCGTTCGAAATCTGGAGCCGTCAGTCTTTCCGCATTCACTTTCCGCATTCCCATTGCTGGGTCACGATGAATTGGCAAGAGGCCTTCTCAAAAGCGAAACTGCGCTACCCGATCCTGGTTGTGGCCGCTTCAGTTGTCCTGGGGCTTCCTATCCTGCTGTATGGCCCGTTACCGACGGGCCACGATTTATACGAGCACATTAACCTCTCCCGGCACTTCGCCGAGCAGTTTCGGACTGGAGAACTGTACCCGCGATGGCTCATCGACATGAATCGCGGACTCGGCAGTCCGAGCTACTTCGTTTTCCCGCCTTTTAGTACATACCTGTACCTGATGCTGAAGTTGCCGGCTCACGTATTGCACTTTAATGCCTTCACACTCGGCGTTTTCCTGCCTTTGCTCGCATCGGGACTGGGGGCGTTTTTGTGGATCCGGACGATGGCTCGCGATTCGGTTGCGGCCGCGATTGCGGTGTTTTACATGGTGATCCCCTATCACTTTGTAATCGACACCTACATCCGCGGGGCCATTTCAGAATGTTGGGGCTTCGTCTGGATGCCCTTGATCTTGTACTTCGTCGTCGAATTAATCGCGGGCAAGCGCTGGGCTTTTGCGGGACTGGCCTTTGCCTCCGCGATGATGGTCTTCAGCCATCTCATCTCGCTCGCGATGTTCCTGCCGGTGCCGTTCGCCGTGGCGGTCATTCAGCCTGCGGCCGGCAAAAGGCTGCGTTCGCTGATTCTTGCGGCAAGTTCCATGCTGCTCGGGGCCGGTATTTCGGCGGTCTACCTGATCCCCGCGCTCGACAACTCGCGCATTATCTCCGGTGCCAGGTTCGTGGCTTTCCCCTTCTATCAGCCATCGAATCACTTCCTTTATTTTGGCAGGCAGTTGTTCGGGCACTATGCGACCGGCACCACTGAGGAATTCCTGCAGATATGCTCCTGGGGCATGATGGCCATGATTCTGGTCATCGCGATCTGCGGTTTCGTGGCGTGGTCCGCCGGTCCGCGGGAATCCAGGAGAATCGTCCTGCTGTGGATTGCACTCTGTTGTTGGCCAATCTTTCTATTGTCGCCCCTCAGCAATTTCGTGTGGCTCGGTTTTCATCAACTCCACGAAGCGGTCGAATTCCCCTGGCGCTACGGCACCCAGCTGGGACTGGCCGTGCTGCCTCTGATAGCGATCGCTTTCTCCCGGCCCTGGAAAGACTGGCCGCTGCCGCGGGCGATCACCCTTTCTGCCGCTTTCCTGGTTTGCGGGATCTGTTTGGCGGGCTACGCGCTCGTTTGGTCGCGCTATTTCGCCCCTCCACAGCCCAGCCAGCCGCCCAGCGAACGCCATCTGATCAGCGATGCCGATGTCCTGCTGAAGGCCTGGCTGCCCGATGGCATGAATCAGCGGAGCACTCTCGTGGCTCTCACCCAGCCCAGAATTCGTTTCAAGGAAGGGACTGGGAACGTTCAAGAGACGCGGTGGAAGCCACGCCACATCGAGTTTCAAACCAACAGCGCCACCGGAGGATGGGTCGAAATCAATCAGCTACATTACCCCACATGGACGGCGACCGCGGCTACGGGAAGTGAGGGCAGGCCGATTCCGATTCAAACGGCCATGCCCGAGGGCTTGATCGAAGTGCAGGTTCCTCCCGGAATACAGAACATCCGCCTTGAAATTCCAGTCAGCGCCAGCGAGCGCTGGGGACGCTGGGTCAGCCTTTTGTCCGTTTGCCTCTGCCTGCTAACTCTTCGAAAAGCCAGATCGAAACCGGCGGGAGTAGTCCTGCAGATCGACCGCCCGCTGAAGGAAGTTGCCGTCTGAGCGGGGACCGACCTTCATCGCCACCCAGGCGTTACCGCAAACAGCTGATGTGGCCAACGCCATCATCTCTGGCTGGATTGGATACATGTAGGACAGAGAATAAATGTGTGTCAGATAAAACACCGTAGGATAAAACAACAGCACCACTGCAAAGAGCAGTTCGTTGCGATTCCTGCGTTGCCAGGAACCTACCGCTCCGCAAAAGGCTAATGCCGAAAAGACCGTAAGGGGAACATTCTTCAAAAACCACAAGTGGCGAGGCGATCTGCGAGGAGTGCCCATCCAGAAGTATCCAATGCGGCGAATCGTATTAACGACGAATTCTCCTGGATGAGAACGAATCGTCTGTACTGCTTCTTGCTGGGAGAGCTTGGTATATTCGGCTTCGCCCAACTCGGCTAGACGGCCCAGTTCGTAGGCGCTAGAAGCAGGGTGCGCCTTCGCATCCCAAAGGCCTTTCTGTCCCGGCTGATTCCCCACCTTCAGCTCGACGCCGAAATTATCGCGAATTGGAATCAGGCGATGCAGTTGCAGATAGTTGCGGGCCGCCCAGGGCGAGATGCAGAGAGCGCCAACGCAGGCAGCTAAGCCGAGGTAGCGCCGCCTTTTCCCTTGCATCAGCACGTGCAAGCCGAAGCCGGGTGCCAAAATAACGAGCGAGGGGTTGATCAGTGCACTTGCGCCCCAACTAATTCCGTAAATACTCCAGTGGGGAGGGTTTAGCGTAAGAAAAATGAGAAATACGATCGCGAATGCCGGACAAGTAGTTGTACCAGATGCTCGTCGGCAAAATGAATAGGCCTCGTTCGGCTCCGGCATTGCCGGGCAACAGGTGGAGCAGCACGAGAGGATAAGAAAGCAAAGGCAAGATCGCGAGGCCATATCCAGAAATATAGCCGACCCGTTCCCCGAATGCCTGGGCAGCCGCTCTGTAGAGCAAAACGCAAGTCAACGCGTGTACGAGGATATTGAAACCAATCGCCACTCTGTATGAGGCTAATGTGAATACCCCAAAGAGGCGGAATATCAAGGCAAGGACGTAGGGATATACCGGTGGTAACCAAGCGGATGGACCGCTGCGTTGCAGATATGGAGAGCTAAATCCTCTTCCTTCTGCGATAGAAGACGCAATTCCGGCTGCTTCGGCGCCACATACCGATTTCGTCGGCAGGCGCGCGGCGAGAATCCCATTGCACGTAATCGCTAGCAGGAGGATAAGGGCAGATTGGCGAAAGCTGATCCCGCCGGGCGCACGCGTTGACATCTCGGTGGGCGTCGCGAAGTGGCTGATTTTGTGGCCCAATCCGATTCCCTTCTCCGGAGCTAAGAAGAGAGGAAAAGTCACAATATTTCGCATCCTCTGGCAGGGCTTCCTGCCCCCGCCGCCCCTCACTTCTGTCCTATCGTAACGGTGTCATAGGGACGTTCGACGGGCAGACGAAGCACTTCCTGGAACTTTGTGATCATTCTAGTTCTCCAACCTTCTGAGTTATAGATATCCCCCAAAGATCTGCCGGGAATGTGGCGGCGTAGGTTGGTGTTTTCCAGCGATTCGCAGCGTGCCCGCCTGGCTTGCAGACTCGTGCCAACTCCTTGATCCAAACCCAGGGCTTTCTGACGTGCTCCATAACGTTAGCAGCAACTACTATGTCGAACGCTCCTGATTCAACTGGATAGGAGTATTCGCTTCCCACATAAGTGAACGGAAACTCATTGTCGATTCCAACCGTCTCCCAGCGAATGGACGCGTCTCTCACGATCTGCTGAAGGGCGGAGGGCAGCGCCGCGCCTACTTCAAGGACGCGCATGTTTGGCTGAAAGTACTCTTTTGCATATTTCTTGAAGAGTTTGCGCGTATTCCCATGCATGGCGAATCGAAATTCTAGCCCGGATTGATGAACGCTGTGTTAATTCGACGAAGAGAAGCCGGCGGACGGCTTGTCCGGCGCCGAGTTCGGGTAAACTACTCTCCCGCAGCAGGATGGCTTCCCGCGCATGGCCGGAACAACCGTTCAAATCGAAGCCGGAATTCCGAGGGTGCGCCGGCGAGAGCGCCGGAACTTCGCCCTTCTGCTGGTGATTCTGTTCTATTTAGCCGTCTGGCTCTTCACCGGCGCCCACTTCATGGCGGATACGAACGTCTACACACAGGCCATTCTGCGCCACCAGAACGGGTGGGGCGGCGTCGATTATCGGCTGACGACGGGGAATCCCTTCTGGGATTTTGGGCACGTTCTCTGGCGTCCATTCGGCTGGCTGTGCTTCGTGCTGACCCGACCCGGAACGCCGGGGATCGTTAATCACAATCAGCGGGCGGAAGTGCTTCTGGCGCTCTTCGGAATCAACTTCCTGGCCAGCATCGGAGGAGTGATTTGCTTCTTCTTGCTGGCCAGAAGCGTAATCGGGAAGGAATGGCCGGCGCTGCTGGCGACCGTGGGACTTTTCTCGGCCGACGCGTACCTGGACTATGCTCACTCCGGCAACGCCTACGTGGTTGGGCTCGCCTGCCTGATCGCGGGCATGTATTTTTCGTTACCGGGGAGGATGCCGGAGGGAATGCCGGAACGAGTGTCGGAGGGTGCGTGGGTCCGAGCCTTGTCTGCTTTCTCTGCGGCGGTCATGTTTGCCTTGGCCGTGCTGTTTTGGTTTCCCTATGTGTTTGTGCTCCCTGCGGCCATGGCGGCCCCGCTCTTGCTTTATGGACGTGAGAGGCGGCGGCTGAGGCTTGCAATGCTGACGCTGGCTGCCTGCGTGGTCGTGGGGCTGGCGGTTTACGGTTCGGCGATCGCGATCGCAGGAATTCGTAGTTCAGTCGATCTACGCGACTGGATTCTCTCCTCGGGACACGGTCAAATACAGCCCGGCGGATTCCGCGCAGCCGCGCGGCTGGCTTTCTCTGTGCCGCGCTCTTTCGTGAATATGGACCGTGACGGGATGTGGCTGAAGCGTTACCTGATTCATGATCCCTACGCGCCGGTAACAATTCGGAATTTGTTTCGCCTGAGCTTGTGGAAAGTGGTCTTGTTTTATGCGACGGCAAGTGTGGTTTGTTTCGAGTTGCTGCGATCGCAGCGCGGGCGAATTCTGCTCTTTCTACTGGCCGCGACGGTTTTGCCGATCTTTATTTTTGCGCTTTTCATTTTCGAAGCCGGCTCAATCGAGCGCTATCTTCCCCTCTATCCTTTAATTTTCCTGGCGCTGGGATACGTGCTGGCCAGCCAGCAGGCGAGTCGCGCGTCCAAGGCATTGCTCGCGGTTGCCCTCGCGGCCATGTTCGCGGTCAATGTCAACGCCATGCGCCGCGGCACCCTCGAACAGACGAAAGATAAAGCTGTGGCGAGAATCCATGACCTGGTTCCGCTACTGGGGCCCAATAGCCTGGTGCTCGCGGTCAACGAGCAGGACAGCCTGGCACAATTCCGTCAGAATTTTCCGATGGACGCCATCAACTTGAATGGGGACTGGCGGTCTTACGATGTGCTGGAGATCAACACCGAAAGGCTGTCAACCTGGCGCGAAGATCTCGCCAAGCGAGTCCTGGGAACATGGCGGCGAGGTGGCGATGTATGGCTGCCGATGCGCTTTTTGAGCATCCGGCCTGACCCTGATTGGAATTGGGTCGAAGGGGACGATCAACGTATCCGCTGGACCGATCTGCCCAATTTCTTCTCCGGATTCGAGACCGGTCCGGCGGTGGGTGGGCCGGATGGATTCGTCTTACTGCGAGACAGTCCTCAGAATAGAAAGAGGCTTGCACAGCCCGTGAGTTTACGACGGGCAGCAAAAGTAAAAGGTCCTTAAGCGGCGAACACCCGGGCTGCAAGAGCCTTTCACCGTCGGACCGGAGCAAGCTTCTGCCACAGGGAGTCGAGTAGTACCACCGAACATAGCAATAGCGTCCATTCGATTGGGTATCGGTAACGAGACGACCAATAGGTTACATAATAGATTAAGGGAAAGCTCAACCAGAGCAACCCGATCAGCAACGCTGCACGCGGGTTTCGAGAGCGCAGCTGTAGAAGTCCCAGGAGTGAGGATACCGTGATGATGACCAGTGTAACTCTCAAGAAAACGTTTGTTGCCGGGGGAAACCAAAAGTAGAGAACATGTTCGCTGAAAAGGCGGAAAGCGCTAGCGGGGTGCTTTCGAATCCAGCTCCAGGCTTGTCTTTCACACTCGCGATTAAATGAAATTTCCCCGACCTGGGCGACATGCCGACTGACGGTCGGGTTCAAGATGGGATGCAAGTTAGTGATATCGGAATCAATTGCGCCGGCTCTTTCATGCTCATTGTAGGCCAGGGAAAGCTCTAGACCGAAGTTGCTGCGAAGGACGGGGCTTCCCATCACACGCCGGTTGCGAATCAGCCAGGGAACGAGGACCAGAAATGCAGTTGCAGACAGTACTGAAAGCCAAACGGCGAAGCGCTTCCAATCGCGCCTGCCCAGCGGCACAGTGGCGGCGAGGAATGCCGCAATCGGAGGAGCAAGGGTGGGCGACAGGAGAACACCGAGGCCGCAAAAAACACCGTACGCGACGGCCGTCCTCAAGCGAAATGCAGGTGCGTTGCTGAAACGCATGGCAAGGAGCGTCAGGGCCATGAGAAACAGCCCTGCTAAAGGGGCTTCCCATGATCCACGCAATTCAGTGTTGAAAGCCGTGATATAGAACACGCTGAAAGCAGCAGCTATGAGACCAGTTCTGAACTCCAGTCCGAAAAGAACAGCCATAAGCAATAAGAGTACGCAACGAGTCGCCGAGATCATGCAAGCGAATGCCGCCTGAACCAAATGCCCGCTGGTGCCCGTGCCGAACAACTTGTAGATCAAGCCTAAGATTATTGGATAAAGCGGCGACACGTGGGCGGTTGGTCCGGTGGGGGTTGAATAAGGATTCGCAAGTTGTCCCGTAGAGGCCCAGGAGACGGCTACGCGCTCCATTTCGCCTCTTATCGGAACGTCGAAATCTGGCAGCAGAAGCACCAAAGCGAACCGCGCCGCAAAAGCGATGACAAATACGATGATCACAGCTTTGAAGGTATACCGCAGGCCGTGCACTCCAGCGGCGGTAGAGGGGACAGAGTTCATAGAAAAGACTGGAATTCGCGACTGTTTCCCACTGGCGCGCTCAGAGCCGCACGACGAAGTTGGAGCCCTTTACTCCGTCTTGCAGATTACACATCCCTCCGCTCACGTTAATCCGGCACGGGGAAAATACCGAAAACGGTGTGCATGCCGTGCGGTTCCAGGTCTATCTCTTTCAGACACTGCATGTTCGCAATGTCGAACAGCGCAATGTGCGTTGGCTTTGCAATCGTCCCTTCCCGCAGCACGGTCTTGACCCAACGGACGTTCTCGCGAAGCAAGGTTTGACGAATCCTGGTGAATCCTACCCAAATTGTTTTTTCGTCCACGGGCAGCAGTCCGCGACACCAAGCCGGCAATTTCTCCTTATCGCCATCCTGAACTTCTCGGAGGTCAATCGTTTGTTCGATGCCTAGTGTGCGGCGATTGAGGATCACGACCTTTCCCTCCACCCCCGTGAATAGAATTCGTTTTCCGTACACTACGCCGTCGTGAGGGCGATAGACATCAAGCCCAATCCGCTTTCCGGATTTATTTAAGCAAATAGTGTCGCCCTGCTCGAAGCGCGTAACCCAAAGCTCGTCCTCCAACTCAAAAACAAAATTGGGATGAGCAAGGTGAGGTCTCGTGGTGACCACCCTTCTATAGTCCACAGCGCGGGAGAAGCGCGACCATGGAATCTCATCGGTGACACACCATTCGGCCAGACTCTCGCCTTGAGTCGAGACCTTCAGCACCATATCCAGCCCTGTGCTGACGACAAGAAGATTACCGTCGGAGGCTGGGGTCACGTGATGGAGATCGTTGAACGAAGGTAGCGAAAGATAGCCAATCTGTTTGAAGTCGGGCACTCGATAAACCAGCACCTCCGTCATCGTGCAGGTGTAGAGACTGTCGCCAATTAGAGCACCACTGTGAAAATTTCCGGCGCGCTGCTCACCGGCCCGCGCCTCTCGCGGCGTCTCATAGTCAACGCACGTCCGTGCCACGCCTGTGTCGGTGTCGACTTCCAGAATGAGAGCCGCCTCATACAAGTACCACTCATCCTGAAAAGTCGGTGGTTTGATCCCGACCTTGCGTTGTCGCCCTCCAAGGACGTAGAGTTTCGCCACAACGATCTCCAGTTTTCAACTTGTGTGTTGCAGAATTTGCGTTTTCGAGCAGCAAAAGATGATTAGCCGAAGCAGTTGTATCTCGCCGCAGGTGCCGGTTCTTGAGTGCAGATTGCGAACGGACATAATATCACCGGCGCTTCTGCCGTCCTCGAACAGGAAGATGAATTTTCGATGAATTCTCGCGGGGTAAATGGATCGCAGGCGGAGAGATCGCTTAACATCTGCTGGATAAGCGGAGGGTCTTGTGGGCTCCGGTGCATGCGATGTTTCAGTAGTCATCCCTTATTACAATCGTGATTTCTATATCGATGAGGCGGTGCAGTCGGTCCTGGCCCAAACCCTGCAACCGCTCGAAATTATTCTTGTAAACGATTGCTCTCGCGAGTCTTCCCGCAGGTCTTTGGACCGCTATGCCAGCGTATGCAGGATCATCGATTTACCAGTCAACGTCGGATTGGCGGCATCGCGCAACGCAGGCATTGCTGCAGCTCGAGGACAATTTGTCGCGCTGTTGGACGATGACGACATTTGGTTGCCGCGCAAACTGCAAGTGCAGCGCACGTATCTGGATGAACATCCGCAGTGCTCGGGAGTCCACTCCGCGGTCTGGTTGATGTGTCCCCAACAGCCCGACAAGCTCTACCAGCGTTTCGGATTCTGGTGGGAACCGTCGATCAAGCCTTTGACCGGACCTTTGACGCTGGCGCAGGCGCTCATGAACGATTCCTGGGTTATCCCTTCCACCATGATGTTCCGCACAGATGTCCTGCAAGCGCTAGGGGGATTCGATCCGGCTTTCCGACAATGTGAGGACCGCGATTTTATTATTCGATTCTGCGCGGCCGGATACCAGATCGAAGCCATTCATGAACCTTTGGCCAGGCTGCGGCGTGAGGGTCACAGCAGCTTGTCTCGCCGCCATTGGCGCATCTTCCGAACCGATTTGAAGATGTGCTGGAAGCATAGAGAACTCTATGTTCGGGCGTACGGCTGGCTTGGACTTGTGTGGTTCGTGCTCGACAAGCTGCAGGAACCTACCGCCCGTTTACCCGTTGTCTGGAACGGTGTGCGCAACCTGTTGTGGTTTGTCCAGTCGAAATGCGTGATCAGGCCCAACTACATGGAGCCGGTTGGCGATCGGCGTCGACCAACCTCCGCCCAACCGACGCAGACCGAGGCAACGACGTTGCTTGGAGGGCAGCGCTTATGACTTCTCCAACGGCGGACATTACCGTAATCATTCCTTTCTATAATCGCGAGACATACATCGATGAGGCCGTGCAGTCGGTTCTGGCGCAAACTCTCAAGCCGCTGGAAATTATCATCGTGAATGATTGTTCCAAAGAATCCTCTCGCCGTTTTTTGGATCGTTACGCTGATGTGTGTAGGATCCTGGACTTGCCCAGGAACGTCGGCCTGGCGGGCGCTCGCAACGCGGGAATTAACGCCGCTCGTGGGAAGTTCATCGCATTGCTGGATGACGATGACATCTGGGTGCCTGAAAAGCTGGAACTGCAATATCGTTATCTGCAGGAGCACCCAACCTGCGCCGGGGTCCACACGGCTGTGTGGATGATGATGGCGGATCTACCGGACGAAGGTTACAAAAAGTTTGAACCGGGACCCCTCCCGCTCTCGGACGCACTCACTCATGTCCAATGGGTCATTCCTTCCACGGTATTGATTCGCACGGAAGTCGTGAAAGCGGTGGGATGTTTTGATCCCTGGTTTCGTGAAAACGAAGACCGTGATTTCGTTGTTCGATGCTGTGCCGCTGGCTATCGCCTCGTTGGCATCGACGAACCGCTGGTGCGCTTCCGCCGCACCGGGCATCAGCACCTCGCCGGACAACACCTGACAATGTACAAGTCGCACGTGAAGCTTTGTTGGAAACACCGCGCTCTCTATTATCGCGTGTTTGGACTCAGTGGCCCGTTCGGTTTTCTTTTGCAGAGTGCGTATCTCGTGATCGCTGGCTATGTGTGGGACATTAGAAAAACGAGAAAAGCGCGATTCATTCAAGCGATCATGTGGCGTCTGCATCAAGTGCTATCGCTCAAACCCACAGTCAGAGCCGATCACAAAGACCCGGTCACGCGCGAAGGTTGGAGCCAGGGCTCGAATGCGCTCCGCATCGAGGAGAACCCGGGCGCTCTGACTTCGGGGACTCGTTCAGCATAAGACAGCGCGATTCACCAGAGCGTACCCACGGCTTCGTTTCCGACGTCTGATGCGATTTTTTTCTGTCCTCTGCGGCGACCGAGCTGCCAAGTTTTTCACGACCTCGTAACATTGCTTGCGTGTTGCGAATGCTAGACTTTCCTCGGCCAGGGGAAGGGCTTCTGGCTTCAATTCCCGTCGGCAGCTCCGGATTCCGCCCGTGACCTCTCCATGACCAAGAACCAACTCGTGGCGTATTCAGCTGAACCCGAGAGCGCGACTGATCCCGTCCCAACCCCGTCAAGCGTGCGCCCACGCCCGACCGATCACTCCCTGCTTCGAAGCTTGGCCTGGAGCGCTGCTGGTGATTGGGGGACCCAGGTCTTTACCTGGGGAGCGACTCTGCAGATCATGCGGCTGGTGGCGCCGAGGGACTACGGCATCGTAGCGATGGCCGCGATCTTGATGCCCTACATGGGACAGTTGACCGGCCTCGGCTTCCCACGGGCCGTCATAGCCCTGCCGGATCTTACTGACGACCAGCTCGCCCAGATGAATACGCTAAGTCTGCTCTCTGCGACAACGCTATTTGCGCTAAGCTGCGCGATCGCTAAGCCATTTGCCGCATTTTTCAAGACACCAGCTCTTGCTCCCGTATTCATCGTTTCCAGCGCCGGGCTCATTATGAGCGCTTTGGTCGCCGTCCCGACGGCTACGCTAGGCAAGCAGCTGCGGTTTCGATTTCTTTCCATCCTGAACATCGTGTGTGCGCTGACGACGGCCCTGGGAACCCTGGTGATGGCCTGGATCGGCCTCGGATACTGGGCACTGATTTTGGGTGGGCTGGTTGCGAGCATTATCAAGATTGTCGTCATCCAACGAGTTCGGCCGACCCGATTGATGTGGCCCCGCTTCAAAGCGATCCGTGAACCGTTGCAATTCGGATGGCGAATCTCGGTCTCGTTGGTCGCATTAAATTCTTACCAGTGCCTCGATAATTTTGTAGCCGGCAGAATGCTCGGAGCGACCGCGCTGGGTTTTTACGGGATGGCCTGGGAACTGGCCAACGTGCCCATCGACAAGGTAGCCTCGCTGATCACCTCCGTGATCCCAGCTTACCTGTCCGCAGTGCAGGATCAACCTGCAGCGCTGCGACGCTATCTGCGTGGCTTGACGGAAGTGATTGCGCTCGGCACTTTCCCCGGCACCGTTGGCTTGAGCCTGGTGGCGCCCGAGTTCGTTCCTGCGGTTTTCGGACACAAATGGGACGGAATGATTGCTCCGTTGCAGGTGCTCTCGTTTTATGCCGGATTCCGATCGATCATGGCCCTTCTACCCAAGGTCCTGTGGTCTACCGGCCATGTTCGCTACGTCATGTGGAACGATTTGGCGGCTTTGATCTCGTTGCCTGTCGCCTTTTACATCGGCAGCTTCCGCGGCACCGTCGGGATCGCATGGGCTTGGGTGCTCTTCTATCCCTTTATCGTGTTGCCGCTGTATCACAAAACCTTTAAGGCAATCGACATGAGGGTGGGAGAATATCTTCGGGCGCTTCGTCCGGCGGCCACTGCAACAGCTGTCATGATTCCGGCCGTCGAATGGGTGAGACATAGCGTCGCCCTGTCGCGGCCGTTGCTCGTCCGCCTGGCCATCGAGGTTGCCGCCGGCGCCCTCGTTTATCTCGGGACGCTGTGGCTATTACACAGAGACCGGGTTCTGCTGCTGGTTCGCACTGTAAAAAAGGTATGGCAGCAAAAAACCTCGGTGACGCCCGCGGTATGATTCAGTCCCAGCCGGCGCAAGTTGGGCTCGCAAGCTCCGGCCCGATATTCACAAGGTTTTGACCTCGTCGGACTTTGGATGCGCTACAATCCCGCCAAATATAAATCTGGCTGTAGCTAAGGTTCCGAGACTATGCGAACCGGATTAGCAGTTCTTCGCGCCGCACGCGTTACAACATCCTGCCTTCTCATGCCATTCCTGCTGATCTTGGTCGCTCTGAGCGAACCGCAGCGGTCAGTTGCCGGCGTTGCGTGGGACGTGATCAGGTACCACTCGGCGACAGGTGGGGTCGCCAGCGACACCTTTGCATTTGAGAAGGGCGATCCGTACCAAGGTTATGCTAATGGCTATCTCTTTGCAGGCGCGTGCCAGCCCACCTGTTACCCAATGTGGAGTAACTCTTTGAATTCCGGTAGCCCGGGCGCAGGATGGGCTGTGGTGGGAGCTGCGGATTTTGACTCGAATGGGACGACCGATCTCGTCTACCAGAATGTGTCCACGGGGCAAGTAAGCGTGAGCTTCTTTAAGGGGTCCTACGCTCAGACGTTCATGAGTTCTGTTTCGTTGCCCTCTCTCCCGCCGGGGTTCAACGTCGAGGCGGTAGGCGATCTTAACGGGGACGGGGTCCCTGACATATTGCTTTTCAACCCAAGCACCGGGGCTCGACAAGTCAATTTTTACGCATTCGCCCAAGGTACCCTTACTCAATCCGGCAGCGCACCCATTTTGTCTTCGATCCCGACGGTACAGCACGTGGTGGCAATCGCCGATATCAACCAGGATGGACAATCCGACTTGATCACGCAAAACCTCAACAATGGCGATGTAAAGGTGGCTTATCTTTCGTACACCCCAGGCAGTGGTTTTTCCATCACTGGTTTTCAGTTCATGAACTCAACTGGGTCTCTGTCCTCGGTGGTAATCGGGGCCGCAGACGCAGATGGTGACGGTTACCCTGATCTGTTCTACATGAACACGTCTTCAGGGGAGATCACCGTGAATTACTTCGTCTACAACGTTGCCACCGGCCCAGAGCTAAACCCGGCCTATGGCAATAACTCGTGGTCTGAAGTTGAATGGGTGAATTCGAACAGAAGGGTGTTTATTGCTCCTCGAATCAAACAGGCCCCCGCCCCGCGGGTTTTGGTCTACATTGGGTCGACGACCTACACCGGTTGTGAAAACGGTGGCGTTTCTGACCACGATTTTTACGCGATTGAGCGCGAAATGGATGCGATGGGTTTGGGGTTTGATACCGCGACATATGACGGCGACGGCAACACTTTGAGTTTGAACGCGATGCCAGAGCGGCAATTCAAAGCTTACGGGCTTCTCATCGTGCCAGGCGGAAACTTTGGGTGCATCGTTGTGAACTGGACAGAAGCCACGCGAGAGGCGATACAAACAGCGGTTTTGCGTGGCCCACTCAGCTATCTGGGGATATGCGCCGGCGCATTTGTTGCAGGTTCTACAGACCCTAATCTTAATCTCACCGGCCTGCCCATCAGTAAGAACGGCTGGGACTCCTTTGATTTTTATTCCTTGTATTACGGCTCGATGCCACGCACGGATATCGCCCGTCTGCAGCTCTCATTGGCGCCCGGGTCGCAATTCGGTTCGGATTTCGACACCTATTGGTTTGACGGCCCCCAGCTCACGGGCTTCGGGGATGTGATCGCAGCTTATCCGGACGGCACTCCTGCCGTTGCGGAAGTTTCCAACAACGGTTTCGTCGTTCTATCAGGGGTCCATTCCGAGGCGCCGGGAAGCTGGATCGGGTCTTCCGTGAATCTGGCCGGCTACCCTTTTCAGACGAACTTCGCTTTCGCGGCAAGTCTCATCAACGCTGCAGTAACCAAGACCTGCGTAGTAAGCGGGCCCAACTGCCCATAGGATTCGCGGTCCGAGACATCTTGTCCAACGCCCACTCCTAATGCGTTAATGACCACTGCTGCCGGAAAAACCGACGAATTTACCGTGCATTCACAACTGCAAGCTAAAATCACCGCGTGTTTCAGGAGCGGGGACAGGCAGTAGGGGTCCAGGTTTCCGAATATGAACTTAGCTGTGCGGCCAGCTTCTTTGCCTGAAGACAATGAGGAACTGATTTCGGTTTTGCAGAGGAATTTTCCTGGTTCTCCCATGAGGGCTCTCTTCAAGTGGCGCCACGAGAGCAATCCCGCGGGGCCAGGTTGGTCATGGGTTGTATATGACCGCAATAGTGACGAGATCGGTGCTATGGCATCGCTTTTTCCCCGTCCCATGTACATCGACGGCAAGCTGGTCCTGTGCGGCCAGGTAGCCGAATTCGCAGTCGACGAAGCTTATCGGAGTCTGGGTCCGGCCATGATGCTGCAGCGGGCAAGTTTTGAGCCGGTGGATTCTGAGGAAGTGGCGCTCTGCTACGACTGCCCGCCCCATGATCGGGGCATGTCTACCTTCATTCGTTTGGCCATGCGACCGAGCTGCGAATTGACCCGTTATGCGGTGCTCTTGCGCAGCGACGAGGTCGTGGCAAAAAAATTGGGCCAGGGTGCCTGGACGAAGCCGCTGATCGCGGGCGCGAATTTGCTGCTCAGCACGAGGCGAGTGAACCATAGCAAGTCCAGTTTGGAAATTTGCAGTCTGAAGGGACGGTTCGGGGACGAGTTTACCGAGCTTGATCGGTTGGTGCCCAGCTCCGGCATAATTCGCTCCAGTCGCTCCGCGGAATTGCTGAACTGGCGCTATTGCGATCGCTTCGAATCAAACGTCGACGTCCTGATAGCCCGAAGCAAAGGCGATCTGGTGGCTTTTTTGGCATGTGCAGTTGATCCGGATGGAAGGGCCGCCATCCTTGATCTGTTCGGTCGAAGCCTGGAAGACGCAGGTTTGCCCTTGCTAGGGGCGGCGATTGAATTGTGCCGCCGAAAAAGTGCGTTCTGCCTGGAGGGATATTGTTCTGAAGCCAGCGAGTTGAAAGCAGTTTTTAAGGCTGCAGGCTTTCGTGCCCGGGAGAGAGCGGCTCGCGTGGTCGCGTACGCAAAGCCCGGCGGCCGGTATGGAATACAGACTTCCAGCGTATCTTGGCCGGTAGGACAGGCTGAAATGTATGCCTAGAGCTTTCCGCGGCCCTCAGATCGAAACCGGCGATTTCGGGGGGCATGCCATGGATTTTCTAGTTCACCACATGTTGCAGACCAGCGCCTCGCGTTATCCGGAAAAACTGGCTTTGGTGCTTGGCAATGAGCGGCTCACCTATTCTGAAGTGAGCGGAAAGGTGCAGAGTCTGGCATCCGGCCTGCGAAATGCCGGGTTGCAGCGCGGCGAGAGGGTCTGCATTTACCTCGATGCCAGCATTCCCCAGGTGATTTCAATTTTTGGCGTGTCGCAGGCGGGAGGAGTATTCGTACCCGCCAATTCTCTTTTATTTCCCGACCAGGTGGGCCATATCGCGCGAGACTGCGGCATCTCCGCTCTGATTACATCGTCGACGAAGCTCAAGTCCCTGTTGCCGGTCCTCGCGGAAATTCCTTCGCTGCGTTTCGTCATTGCTATTTCCAACGGAGAGATGGAGTCCGCGTCACTGCCGCTGCACGACTACGACGTCATTACCAAAGCGGAGTCCGGAACCGAATCCAAATGGGAAGATTGGGGAATCGAAAAAGACCTGGCCGCCATTCTTTACACCTCGGGTTCGACGGGGAAACCGAAAGGGGTCATGCTGAGCCATGCGAATGTGATGGCTGGGGCGACCATCGTGTCGACTTACCTGGGGATCACGGCAGCGGACCGGATTCTCGCGGTTCTTCCCTTCAGTTTCGATGCGGGGCTGAACCAGTTGACGACCGCGTTCCAACAGGGCGGTACGCTCGTTCTTATCAATTTCACGTTCGCAAGACAGATTGTCGATCTCCTGCGCACAGAACAAATCACCGGATTAGCCGGTGTGCCCACAGTTTGGAGCTTGCTGGCCCAGCCCAACTCGACACTGCAAAAGACTGCACTCCCGGCGCTACGCTACATCACGAATACCGGCGGTGCGGTGCCGCAGAGTGTGCTGAAGGCCTTGCGCGTAGCGCTTCCGCAGACTGAAATTTTTCTCATGTATGGCCTGACCGAAGCATTCCGTTCGACTTATTTGCCGCCGAAAGAACTCGACCGCCGGCCAACTTCAATGGGAAAAGCGATCCCGGACACAGAAATCCTTGTACTCAATGAACAAGGGCAACGGTGCAAGCCGGGTGAGGTGGGGGAGCTAGTTCATCGAGGTCCGACCGTATCGCTGGGATATTGGGGCAATCCGGAAGCCACCAACCAAGTGCTCAGGCCGAATCCCTTGCTGCCTGCGGAAATGGGGGACGTGGAGAAGGTCTGCTATTCTGGCGACCTGGTGAAGATGGACGAAGACGGTTTTCTTTATTACGTCGGCCGGCGCGACACCATGATCAAGTCCTCGGGATATCGCATCAGCCCGACCGAGGTCGAAGAAGTAGTCTTCCAAAGCGGAAAAACACGCCACGCTGCCGCCATCGGCGTTCCTGACGAATTACTAGGGCAGGCGGTAAAGGTATTTGTTGTGTTAAGAGATGGAGAAGCATTCGACGCGGATGCTCTGCTGGAATTTTGTAGCGAACGGATGCCGCGCTACATGGTCCCGAAGCATTTCGAGGAAATGGACGAACTGCCAAAGACAAGCAGCGGCAAGGTGGATTATCCCTCGCTGCGAAGGCGAGAAGGACTGTCATGAGTATTCCTGACGTTGCCGCGCCTTACTGGAGAAGCAACCCAAGAGGCGAGCTCGTTGTTGGCGACCGAAGCGTAGCGTCCATTGTTGCTCGCCACGGAACTCCGCTGTTTCTTTATGATCGCGCCATCATTGAGCGAAAACTTTTGGCGCTCCGCCACACCCTGCCACCCAGATTCGCCATCAGCTACTCCGTGAAAGCCAATCCCAATCCGGCCTTTCTGAGGTTTTTCTTGGAAAATGGATGCGGGTTGGAAGTGGCTTCTGCCGGCGAGTTTCATCTTGCGCAGAGTTCCGGGTGCTTGCCGGAGAGAATCATTTTTGCCGGTCCGGGCAAGACCGAACAGGAACTCGAGTTTGTCGTTGCCCAAGGCATCGGGGAAATCCATGCGGAGTCGCAATTAGAGATCGAGCGCATCAATGCTATCGGCAAAAAATTTGGAGTGAGCACCAGGGTTGCGATCAGGGTAAATCCTGAGGAAGACGGTCAGGGAGGCGCCATGCGCATGGGAGGGAAGTCCGCACCATTTGGCGTCGATGAGGAACAGCTCGCGCCCCTGCTACATCGCATGACGGATTTCCCGCACGTCGAGTTCTGCGGGATTCATCTCTTTGTCGGTACTCAAATCCTCGACCACAAGGCGCTGCTTTCTCAATACAAAAAAGGATTGGAAATCTTCCGCAGCGCCGCGGATCAGATGAACTCTCCCTTGCGTACGTTGGATTTCGGGGGCGGGCTCGGGATTCCGTATTTTTCTGGAGAACCTGAGTTGGATTTGGACCAGGTTCGTGAGGGCATGCAGGAACTGATGACGAGTATCGAATCTGAGGATTGTTTTGCGCAAACCAAGTTCATGATCGAGCCCGGGCGTTTCCTGGTCGGCGAGGCGGGGATATATATTGCGCGCGTCAACGACATTAAGATCTCACGCGGGAAAAAATACTTGATTCTCGACGGAGGCATGAACCACCATTTGGCAGCCTCCGGGAACCTGGGCCAGGTGATCAAACGAAATTTTCCAATCGCGATCATCAATAAACTTAACCTGCCCCCGAACGAAGCGGTCGAAATTGTTGGCCCTCTCTGCACTCCATTAGACACACTGGGCCGTTCAGTGCAACTGCCGCACGCAGAAGTTGGTGACCTGATCGGAATTTTTCAATCTGGAGCCTACTCGCGAACTGCCAGCCCACTCGGATTTTTGAGCCATCCCACGCCGCCGGAAGTATGGGTTGAAGGTAGCCAGGATTTCTTGGTGCGTACGCGTGGAGATATCGAGAGTCTTTACCGCGACACTCGGCCGCTCGGAGTCAATGAATCCGTGGTTTGAATTTTCTGCGTAGGTTTGATCTCCGCACGAAAACGTTGCCAGGCTGGCCAAAATCGCTGCTTCACTTTCGCAGCGCACGACTTTGATGGACCTCCGCCTCCGCGCTTACGACAGCCTCGATGAACTGCAGACCGTGCGGCCGGCCTGGGATGATCTGCTCACCTATTACGCACCCGCAACCACATTCTCGACGTGGGCATGGCTGTCGTGCTGGTGGCAATGCTTCGGCAAGAATCGAGAGCTGTACGTTTTAACGCTGTGGGATTCGACTTCGCTTGTCGGTCTGGCCCCGCTTTCGATTTCGACAGAACGCGTCGGTTGGTTTTCGCTACGGGTGCTCCGCTTAATGGGTGACGGCAGCGGAGACTCTGACAACCTGGACTTGCCGGTTCGGCCCGGTTTCGAGCCTGCGTTTGCCGAAGCTATCCTCCGGGAATTGAAGCAGCGCAGATCCAGGTGGAGTATTTGCCAGCTCAACACCCTCCCTCCCGATTCTCGAGTCGGTGCCTGTTTGGCGGAGCTGCTCAGTTCTTCTTGGGCGTTACTGGAATATTCCACCAAGTCTTCGGCAGTTACGCTACCTGATAGCTGGGACGCGTACTCACAGACGCTGGCGAGCGAAGATCGGCAGAACTTGACTCGCTATACACGACGGATTCAGAAGCGATATCCCACCACCCGGATTTATCGCTGTACCGACCCGAACCAGTTGCCGATCTGTCTGCAAGCGCTGTTCCGGTTGCACCAGGGGCGATGGCAAAGTTCGGGTCAGCCCGGGTCCTTTGGCTCGCCCGAACGCCGGGAGTTTTACGCCGGGCTGAGTCGCTGCTTGCTGGAGCGGGGCTGGTTAGAGCTTTGGGCCTTGGAAGTTGAGGGCGAAATCGCGGCGGTGCAGTTTGCCTTCCGCTACCGGGAGAAAGTCTTCCAGTTGCAAGAGGGATACGATCACAAACGCAGCTCTGACCGGCTAGGTTTTGTCTTGCGAGGAGCGGTACTGCAACAACTAATATCGGAGAAAGTGCGAACTTATGACTTCCTGGGCGGCGAAGACCCCTACAAGCTTCGATGGGGGGCTCGAGAAGGACACTACCGTCATCTCCACTTTGCTCCGCGCTTTGGGCTTGGGGGCGCCTGGCTTCAATTCGTGGATAAGGCGCGCAGGTGCAAGGACTGGCTCCGTCGAACGCTTCCCAGTTCTGCATGGAGATGGCTGCACAACGTTAACGCCTCAGTCCGTAGTCGCTTGACTTAACTTTCGCGATGGCGTGAGACCCGCCGAGACAACGCTCTCCAATTGTCCGACAAATGATACCTGACCGCCCAGAGCACCTCGCGAATTGCGGGCATTGGGTCTGACAGTGAAAAAAGCGCGTCGTGGATCCAAGGCGCAAAGGTCGCTGGGAGCTGCAATACACTCAGCAGGAGCTCTCGGCGGGCCGAATCTGAGCGCCTGGCTGCCAAAAGCAAACCGTTGAATCGCCCCAAGTGACCGGCCGTCCATCGCCATTTCGCACCCACCGCGTAGTGATCAGGGACGGCCGGTACTTCACCGTGAATGAGTTGCCATTGAAAAAGGGGAAAGTCGATTCCGGCAAAGATCGGTAGCGCAATTGTGCCCCAATAGCGTCCATTGACCTCCATTAGAATTGCGCCGCCACTCCGAGTATTAACCTTGAACTCGACCATGGCGGGTCCCTCCCACTGGAGGGCGCGCAATAAGGCCAGCGCGTTCTCGACGAGTTCGTGGTTTGGCCGCTCGGCGACCGCGGTCACCGAATACCCTCCGGTATAAGGAAGCTCCTGCAGGCGCCGGTGCTGAAAGACTGCCAAACCCTCTCCTGCGTTCATCAGTACTTCGACTCCGACTCCCTCCCCCGTGCAAAATTCCTGCAGCAACATGGGAGGGGTGAACTCCTGGGCCAAGGGAAATCTCTTAATGACTTCGTCTGCGGTCGCAAAGGTCAAAGTCTTATGTTCCTCCACGCGCAGATCTTTTCTCGCGGGCTTAATTACCCAGGGGAATGGCAAACTCGAGAAAAAGCCGGGCAATTGCTTCGAATTTGAAATCAGCTTGGTGTTCGGAATCTGAATCCCACATTTCTGCGCTGCCTCCAAGGTCGAAAGCTTATCGAGAACGAGAGAGGTGATCAGTGGCGGCGGACACGCGAGGTGCGTGAGATTGTTCAGTTCGTCGTAGTGTGTCGTAATCGCCATCAGGGACTGATCATCGGCCGGAATCAACATGTCGTGTTTGCCCCGCCTAAGAAGTTCGCTGAGTTGGTCCACAAATCCGGCAGGGTCAAGGTCGGGGCGGGGTATGCGATAGAAGTTACGGATAGCGCGCGAGATCAGGGCCGGCTCTGCGGCGTTGAAACTGACGACATCAACCGGCACCCCGTGTCGGTGCAACGACCGCGCAACACTAACAACGATCCGGGGTATCCAGCCGAGAACGAGGACCGGTCGTTTCAGAAGGCTCCTTGCTTTGTGGCCAGGGATTTCCTGGCAACCGAACCGCAGTCGAGAAGTGAATCAGGGTCTTCCAGCGTAGCGCTTTTTTCGGATCGCCGCCAGGATCCCATGAGCGAGCTTCAGATCCCCGGGACTTCAAGCCGAGATCTCTTCTGTTCGACAAAGGAACCCAAGAGATGAATGCTTCCAAAGTTGTCGGGAGTGAGTTCATCGTCTTCTATCTTTATCTCGAAGGTTTCCTCGAGAAAACCGACCACGTCCAGAACTCCTAAAGAGTCAATGATGCCGGACTCCAACAATGGGGCTTCATCACTGAGGGCGCGTTTCCTGGCTGCGGGAAACTTCTCTGCAATGAAAGACCTGATTCTTCGTTGAATAGGATTGCCTTCGTTCATTTTTATTGGCCCAAAATTAAAGGATTGTAGATGACAGACATGAAACTGGGGTGAATTTTATTGTACGCAAGGGGCTTCCACAATGTTAAGACAGCACCGTCATGCCGCCTCTTTCGGCGTCAGACGGCGGCTCTCAACGATCTTGCCGATGCTCTGATATGTGCGCAGCTTGTGTCGGAAACGGCTTGTTCCCTCGAACGTCAGCATCCATTTGCCGAAGTTCGTCAGCGTCTCCCGGTAAAGCCACCGTGGAGCACCAAACCAAAAGATGCCCTCTTTTCGAACGCCAGCCATCCTGGTAAGGGAAACCCCGTTGTAGTAGTACCAGGAGAGAAAATAACCTTTGGTCGTGCGTTTCGGATCAACCGGATGGTAAATAATTGCGCTCGGACAATACACGATCTTTTCGCCCCCTCGGATCAACCGCTCTCCAAATTCGGTATCGTCACAAGTGATGGTGTGACCGCCAGTGACGCCCAGGTCAAGCCGGAACAGTCCGTACTTTTGAAAAACATCCTTGCGAAAGGCGGAGTTCGCACCCAGGGGTGGTTTTCTAATCTCCCTGAATTTGTCCCCCAATTCGAAATGGACGACGGCAAACTGTCCATCCATCTCCAGCCAGTCGGGTTTGGGATGATTCCAGACCGGCACGACTCTTCCTGCCACCGCCGCACAATTGAACCGCTCAAACGTTTGTTTCAAATTCGAGATCCAATCAGGGTGTAGCAGCACGTCGTCATCGGTGAAAGCGATAATCTCGCCCTTCGCTTCCACAATTCCTGCATTCAGCGCGGCCGATCTACCCTGTCTCTTCTCGAAGATGTAGCGCACGGGAAAAGCAGCGGTGGCAGCAAAGTTTTCGACCACTTCGCGGGTGGAGTCAGTGGAATTGTTGTCGATTACCAGCAGTTCCCATGTCAGGTCCTGAAACATCAATTGCAAGAAAGTTTCCAGGGTTAAGCGCAAACTGCCGGCACGGTTGTAGGTTCCCAAAACCACGCTGATATTCATATCTTGGCTTGCTACCGACTCCGCCCCCGGATTCTAGAAAGCGGACATGAATATAGTGTGAAATTCGTCTCAACTACATGGAAATGCAGCCTTTTCAGTATCCGTGGCTGACCGGTTTGTTGGATCTAGCTGACTGAGAAAAATGCCAGGCCCGTTCGCTCCGCGTTCTCTTCCCGGTGAGTCAGGCGGTGACCCGCCGAACCCAAATGAGCAATCAGTTGCGCAGGAGTATAGCCAAACCGCGCATTGACTTCGTGATATTCAACGATAATCTGACGGATCCTGTGTAAGACGGCGGCTGAGGTGGAAAGAATGACTTCCCATTCGCTTCCTTCAATATCCATTTTCAGCAGGTCGAGTGTTTCGAATTGCTCAGTCTTCAGGAAGTCCGCAAGGTTCATACAGGGGACCTCGATAACATGATCGGAAGAGTCTTCCATCCCACGAAGAACCAACCCCTTGTTGGGAGAATCGCCGCCGCTGCGTATCGGACGCGGTCCCGTCGTGCCTGCCAGCGCATATCGCACCGGGCGTATGCGGTCCTGGAAGCCGTTATTTTGGATATTCCTCTCTAAGTGCTGGAAGGTCGCGGGGAAAGGTTCAAGGGCGACGATTCTGGCTTTGGGGCGTTCTCGCGCCGCCCATACTGAGAAGAGCCCGACGTTGGCACCGGCGTCAAGGATGGTGTCACACTGCGCAGGCAGAGTGTAACAATTGTGCACAAAAATCTGCCAAAAGACCTTGAGTTCCCCAGGGCTGTGTACTTCGACCATTCCTCCCCCGGAAAGAGGGATCTGACACGGATAGATCGCCTCACCGATCTCCAGATAGCGTTTTGTCACGCCTAGCCAGTCGGGCGTCTGCCGCCGGGCGCCAAGCAATTCCGGCGTTCTTCCGACGTGTCGCAAGAGCTTGGAGGCTTTAATCATGGGTCAGTTGATTATGGTTCTGACTGGTTCGAATCGCGAAACCGGCTTGAATCCCCACACGATCAAAGTCCGACTTCCGCCGGTGCAATCTGATCGGAGCGAACCTTACATGTGCGACTGCTTGCCGTCTTGGACCAGGAGAGTGGCTTCTCGACAAAAAGGTAAACTATTGCGGCGCAGAAAATCGAAAAAGATACGCATCCCCCCAGCAGCAAAAGATCAAACAGACCGGAGCTCGGCGCTGGGGGGAACAGCCGGTTTACCAGCAGCCTCGCCCCATGCAGGGCCAAGCCGTGAATCAGGTAGTAAGAGTAACTGATGTTTCCCAGCCAACGCAGGTAGTCCCATGAGAAAAGGCGCTTGAGGAATCCGTCAAAGAACATCGCGTACATGCAGAAAGGAATCAGAGTTAGGAACAGCGAGGAAGCGTAGAAATTCGGAACCCGGGACAGAATAATTTCTGTCTCACCATGCTGAGCACCGTTTAATCCGATCGCCAGAAGGTTGATCAGAAAAGCTCCGGCGACAAAGTATTCCATCGAAGAACTGAGTCGCCGCGGCACTTGTCTGTCGACGAGTTCCCAAAGAACAATGCCTGCGGCGAACAGAATCAGTCGAATTTCGCCAACCAGCCCCAACGACCAAAGCACACAATAAGCAAGAGGCAGAAACAAGAAGAACGCAATCCGCTGCCAGCTCGACCAGCGCCGCAGTCCGAGCGCCGCGACCAGCAAGGGCAGGGTCAAATAAAAGAACCACTCGTAGCTGAGGGACCAGGCTACCGTGATCATCGCGGGCATTCGCGTCATTCCCGGCAACATCAACAAATTGCCGCCGACGAATAGCACTCTTTCCAAGATGGAATGAGGCAGTTTGGACTCGGCGGGAAAAAGCAATGACAGCCCTACGTACACGCCCAAAACAACCAGGAAAACCGGATACAATCGCAGCGCTCTTCGCCAGATGAAGGTCCTGTATTTGGGATGTTTCTCAATGACGATTCGGTAGATCAGGAAGCCACTGAGAACGAAGAACAGATCGACTCCCGCGTGACCAAGATTGCCTGCGGTGCTCGAAAAGGCAGCCATCCAGGAGCCTGGGCGGATGTAGGGGTAAAACAGCCCATTGAAATGAACGAAAAACACCAGCAGCGCCGCAAGACCCCGGAGTCCTTCCATGGGCAGGATGCGATTGCCGGCCCCTGCGGCCTCGAAACGGTTCTTGAGGAACTGCCACATCAAAGGCCTCCGCAAGAGGGGTGAAAGTACTGGTGAGAGTCGGAAGATTCAACGATGCAGCGTTTCGTCGTTTCCTGGCGATTGCCCATTCTAAGAAGATGATGTGAATGCACTGTGAAATTCTTGTAAATCGGCTTAACGGATATTCACTCCCTAGAAGTTGGCGTCGGTGCCCTGACTCTCAATCTCAAACCGGCCTCGTCCCGAATGGCCTCGGCCGTATCACGCCTGCCCTGGCCTCGAAGGGAGCTGGCAACTCCCGGATTTGAAAGGGATTGGCAGAATTCATCAAACTTTCACATCCGTGATCGAGCCAATCGAGTGAAATGCTACTTCGAGGTTGGGGCGGGTGTTTGAAGCTGTCTAGCCCGTCGTGCCTTTGCCTTCGGGCTCGTTTTGCACACGCAGGCCTGAAACGAGCCCGGCGGTCTGCTTTTCGTCGTATCGTCTTGTTCTTACAGCAGGCTTCCACGCCTTTGAGCGACGATTCAAAGGCAGAGTCACCGCTAATAGAGTCGAGGAGACAATTACGTTGGAGCGAGTTTCGGCGCCGGTAAAGAAAGACGCTTTGAGCGGAGCATTCTTCTGGCTTAGTGCGTTTTATCTGGTCTATTGCGCGCGACCTGGAGAGTTTGCCCGTATTTTCCTTTACATTCCGCTGGCCAAAATTACGGGATTGTTCGCCCTGTTGAGTCTGATTGTTGCCGTGGGCAAGACCCCGCGCAAGTTCAAGGATCTGCCGAAAGAAGGGCGCTTTTTATTGGTCATTATTGCGCTGCTTTTCTTGGGCGCGGTTCTTTCCCCAGTCTGGCGGGGCGGAGCATTCTTCAGCACGATTGATTTTGCGAAAGTTTCCGTGGCATGGATCCTCACCTTCCTTCTGATCACAAGTTTGCCGCGGCTCAAGCGAATCATATTTTTCCAGTCCGCCTCGGTAGCCATTATCTGCGCTCTGGCTGTTGTTAAGGGCCATTCCGTCCAGCGGTTGAGTGGGGTGATTGGAGGAACCTACTCGAATCCGAATGACCTGGCATTTGCCATCGTCCTGTGTCTGCCTTTTTGTCTCGCTTTCTTCCTGACGGCGAAAGACGCCCTGCGCAAGGCCATGTGGTGTTTCGCCATGCTGATCATGGGGGTTGCCCTGGTCCTGACCGCTTCGCGAGCCGGCTTCATTGACCTCTTGATCGCCGGGGCGGTTTGTCTGTGGCACTTTGGGGTGAAAGGGAAGCGTCTTTACCTGATTGTTGCTACCGTTTTCTTTGGTTCCGTGTTGCTCCTGGTGGCCGGTAGAAATCTGATGTCACGCTTCGCTGCTTTTTCTAGTGAAAACGTCACGACATCGCAGGAAGCTTCTGCCTATGAATCGTATGAGGAGCGTAAGTTATTGATGGTCAGGGCCTTGGAGGCTGTTCGTCAGTATCCGATCCTGGGAGTCGGAGTGGGTGACTTCGCGGTGTATTCGGGAAGATGGAAAGATGTTCACGCTTCGTACCTGCAAATAGCCGCAGAGGGGGGGCTCCCCGTTCTCCTTCTGTATCTGATGTTTTTTTATCGCGGATTCGTCAATCTGAAGAATCTCAGCCGAAAAAAGAATCTGGACCCGGAAACGAAACTCTTTGCAGGGGCCCTGGTAAGTTCATTGATAGGCTTTGTCGTCGGCTCCTGTTTTGCTCCAGAAGCGTATCAATACTTTCCTTACTTCACGGTCTGCTATACGTCCGTTTTTCTCGCAATCGCTAACGAGCGAACCAGCTCGGAAGCCGGTCCAACCACGCTACCGCTTCGGCCTATGCGGCGTTTTGCACAGGCTTGAATGGAATGGGAAATCCCTTGCGCTTGCGTCTTCACGCCGATCTGTTGCCCCTGCTCCGTTGTACGATCTGCGGCTCGTCGCTGGAGGAGCAGGAACAAGGTTACCGCTGCTCTGTTTGCCGCAAAGAGTTTCCTCTGGTACGGGGAGTGTTGCGGTTTGTGGATACGAGCAACTATGCCGAGAGCTTTGGCTATCAATGGCAGAAGTTTTCTCGGACTCAGCTCTGGCCGGAAGTCTCCGAACGCAATTTCCGCAGAAAAACGGCCTTGCGTGAAGAAGACATGCGGGGAAAACTCGTTCTGGACGTGGGTTGCGGGATGGGGAGGTTCGCCGACGTTGCGACTCGATGGGGCGCGAAGGTAATCGGCGTTGACCTCAGCGATGCAGGCGAGATTGCCGCCACAAATCTAGCCGACCGCGAGTTCGTCGCGCTCCAGGCGGATGTGTTTGCTCTTCCGTTTGCGCCCGGAAGCTTCGACTGCATCTATAGCGTCGGAGTGCTCCATCACACTCCCGACTGTGAAAACGCCTTCAAGAAGCTTCCCCGATACCTAAAACCCGGCGGCAAAATCGCAGTGTGGCTGTACAGCGGTTACAACAACTGGTATCGCTTCAGCGATCATTATCGGAAACTTACCCACCGCATGCCAGTCGAGAGACTCCACTCGTTTCTGAGCTGGGCTGTACCGGGGTTCTATTGGCTTGATCGCGGCCTGCGGGCCATCCCTGTTGTCGGCCCTCCAGTGGCAGGTCTGGTGCACCACGTGTTCCCGGTGAACCGTCATTGGAATTCAGAGATCAGAATTCTGGATACGCTGGATTGGTATTCGCCTCAATATCAGTCCAAACACACTTACGAGCAGGTATTCCGGTGGTTCGAGGCGTGCGGACTGGAACACTTGACCGTGGCCGACGTCTCCATTGGAGTCAGGGGACAGGCGTCACTTTCCAAGCCGATTCAAGAATTGCGAGACCCGCCTTCTGAATTTCGGGAAACCCCTGTCCCGCTCGACCACGGCGTCGCAAGCCCAAAGACGCTGGCGCCCAACAGCGCTGGAAAAGGATTTTCGGTCAGCAAAAAGGCAGCGCGCACAATGCGATGGTTTCCTTCGTATGCGTGGCAGCGGGTTACGCGTCGCGCGCCGGGAGGGAATACTCACCTGGTAATTGCGTTGGCGGACCACTTTGAACCCGCGATCGTTCCACACGACGGCTCAGCGCGTGCGCCCTACGATGAGCAGGAGCGGCGCCTGGAACACTGGAGCCGAACTTACCCCATCGCGTTTGATACATTGCGAGACAACGATGGCCGGCCGTTCGTTCATACTTTTTTCTATCCAGCCGAGCAATATGATCGGGGGTTGGTAGGTCGGCTTGCCAGCGACTGCCATGCCGGATGGGGTGAAGTGGAAGTCCATCTACACCACGGCATCAAACAGCCTGACAGCGCTGAGAACACCCGCCGGCAACTCATGGAGTTTCGCGACGCCCTGGCATTCGAGCACGGCAGCCTGTCGTTTCTGGATGGCTTCGGCCCGCCCAGATACGGTTTCGTGCATGGCAATTTTGCTCTCGCTAATTCGGCTGGCGGATACAACTGTGGAGTTGATTCAGAAATTGCGGTGCTCGCGGAAACTGGTTGTTACGCTGATTTCACTCTGCCCCCCGGCCTCTATCATCGGACTCACATAGCGAAAATCAATTCCCTCTATGAATGTATTCCGCCGCTGGAGCGGCCGCAGGCTTATCGCAATGGGCGTGATTTGGAGGCGGGAAGCACTCCAACTGTCTTTCCTCTGATCGTCGAGGGCCCATTGATGCTCAGCTACATCAGGCCTGACGGACGCAGATTAATCGGCGTTGAAAATGGGTCGATCACTACCCGGAATCCTCCTACCCCTTATCGGCTCAGTCTTTGGAAGCGCGCCGGCATCACGGTAAAAGGACGGCCGGATTGGTTGTTCATCAAGCTGCAGTGTCATGGGATGGACCCGCGCGACGAGGAAGTTATGCTGGGTCCAGCCATTCGGCAGTTTCTGCGAGAGATCATCGAGAGTGCTCATCAAAGAAAAGAAACACTTCACTTCGTTACGGCCCGCGAGATGGTAAACATCATGCTGGCCGCGTGCGATGGGCGCGAGGGCAATCCCAGAGAATATCGGGACTACCGCCTGAAACGAACTCCTGCCGCCTCGGCTGCCGCTGTCGTCGACGCAGCGAAACTGGTGCTCAAGAGCTGACAATATGTGCGGAATCGCGGGAATCGTCGGCGAGGGTGATGGCGGCCGTATCGATTATGACGTTCTTCACCGCATGTGTCAGACCCTCGTACACCGGGGACCTGACGATGAAGGGATGTTCGTCAAGAGCGGTGCGGCGCTTGGCATGCGCCGCCTCAAAATCATCGACCTCGCCGGCGGACGACAGCCCATCTTCAACGAAGAGCAAACCATCTGGGTAGTATTCAACGGTGAGATTTACAATTTCCGGGAGCTGCGAAAAGAGCTGGAAGATCGGGGCCATCGTTTCCGTACCCATACCGACACCGAGGTCATTGTCCACCTCTATGAAGATCTCGGAGAAGATTGCGTTCACAAACTCCGGGGAATGTTCGCCTTCGCCTTGTTTGACGAGGGGAAGCGTCGTCTTTTGCTTGTCCGTGACCGTCTCGGCAAGAAACCGTTGCATTACGCCTTTTCCCGCGGACAGCTCTTCTTCGCTTCGGAGATTAAGGCAATCCTGGCCGCCGCTCCCGAACTTTCAACCACCAACTCGCAGGCCCTGCTGCAATATTTCTATTTTGGCTATGTCCCGGATCCTTTAACAGCGTTCTCAGCGATTCAGAAATTACCGCCGGGACATCTTCTGAAGTTCGAGAAGGGCACGGTCCAAGTCCGCAAATATTGGGATCTTCCTGCATACGGAACTTGCTCGCCGGTCAGCGAAGAGGAATGCCTCGATCAGCTTGAGGCGAAACTTACCGAAGCTGTGCGTATCCGGCTGATTGCTGACGTCCCTCTGGGTGCGCTCCTGAGTGGTGGTACAGACTCGTCCACCATAGTGGCGCTCATGGCTAGGGCGAGCTCGCGACCGGTTAAGACCTTCTCAATTGGTTTTCAGCAGGCCGATTTCAATGAGGCTCACTACGCGCGAATGGTGGCGGAGAAATTTGCTACCGATCATCACGAATTAATCCTGCAGCCGGACGTCCTAGACACGGTCCAGAATCTTTCCCGCAGGATGGAGGAACCGTTCGGCGACTCATCCATGCTGCCCACCTATTACGTGTCGTGCCTGGCTCGTAAACACGTAACCGTGGTCCTCTCCGGAGATGGAGGGGATGAAGCATTCGGCGGCTACGAGCGTTATCGCATCCATCTCGCGGATCGATCGCAATTCCCGATTCCGCGATGGACCGGAAGTTTTTATCGCAATCACGTATATCCGCAACTCGGTTACGGAACACCAGGGCGCAACTTCGCCTACAGTATTTCGTTACCCTGGTCCGAACGCTACATTGAAGCAGTTTCGATTGTTCCCGCGCAAAGAAACTTCGGCCTGCTTTCTTCAGAGCTCTTGAATTCGTTTGCAGACGATGCCGATCCTCTGAACGTATTTCGCAAATACCTGGCGGAGGCCCCGGCCGGCGATCCCTTGAGCCAGGTGCTATATCTTGACAGCAAAACCTATCTCCCTGGGGACATACTCACCAAGGTTGATCGCATGAGCATGTTGGCGTCGCTGGAAGCGCGCGTTCCCATGCTGGATCACATTTTTCTGGAATGGGTGGCCACTTTGGCGCCCGAATGGAAGATGGGTAAGAGAGGCCAAAAATATATCCTGACGAAGCTCGCAGAGCGCCTGGGTGTGCCCCATGAAGCGCTGCATCGGCCCAAGCAAGGATTCGCTTTACCTCTGCTCCATTGGATGCGCCATGAGCTGAAAGAATTGGTGCTGTGCCTGCTGCTCGAGCCGCGCACTCTGCAGCGTGGATATTTCAACGAAACCGGTGTCCGGCGTCTGCTGAATGCGTTTTTCGAGGGCCAGACCGACGATTATCACGAGATCTGGCGGCTGATGATGTTCGAACTCTGGCAGCGCAATTTTTGTGAGCAAGGCATAGCAAATGATTCGACCCTTCACGCAGATTGTGCCGCGGACCTGCCCGAGAGGGTGGGGTGATGGCGGCCCCACCGACTGACGAACTTCCTCGTCTTTTCCTGATGACCAACAACTTTGAGACGGGAGGCAGCGAGCGCCAGTTTGCCGCGCTTGCCCGCTCCTTCAAGGCCAGTTCATTCCGCCTAAGAATCGGCTGCATGATGCGGCGAGGTGGTTTTCTCGAGGGTCTGGATGAAGTCCTTGAGTTTCCTGTCGGCGGAAATCTATATGGCTTGCGCTCCATGCAGACGCGATTGCGCTTGGCCGGTTATCTGCGAGATTCGCACACTGTGGTCGCGCAGGCTTTCGATTTCTACGCGAACCTGCTGTTAATCCCGGCGGCCAAGTTGGCGCGGGTACCGGTCGTGATTGGAAGCCAGCGGCAGTTAGGGGATCTGCTCACGCCAGCCAAATCTCGTGCGCAATTAGCCGTGCTTCGCTGGTGTGATCGGGTGGTGTGCAACTCACGCGCGGCCGCGGATCGCCTGATCGAACAGAGCTTGCCGGAAAACAAGGTGGTTGTAATCGGGAATGGCCTTGATCCTTCAGCGTTCGCCGTGGCCACGCCCGCCTTCGATCGCCGCCCCTCCATCTTTCGGGTGGGGATGATCGCCCGCATGAACACGGTGTCGAAGAACCATCGCGAGTTCCTCTGTTCTGCCGCCGAAATTCACCGAAGATTTCCAGGAACCGAGTTCATCCTCGCCGGAGATGGTCCGTTGCGGCCGGAGCTGGAACGTCAAGCTCGCGATCTGGGGATTGGAGACCAGGTGAGGTTCCTTGGCGAACGCCGCGATATCCCGGCCATTCTTGCCTCCCTGGATGTTTCCATCCTCCCGTCCTCGTCCGAAAGCTTGTCCAATGCGATCCTCGAATCCATGGCGGCTGGCGTTCCAGTGGTGGCGGCCAAAGTTGGAGGCAATCCGGAACTGCTTGCCGCCGACCGCGGGATTCTCGTCGCGCCCGGCGACGCGAATGCGTTGGCCGATGCCATCGGATGTTTACTGCGGAATCCAGCCATGCGGGCGGAACTTGGCCGGAACAGCAGGAAATTTGTGGAGTCGAATTTCACGATCGACACCATGCGGAGACGCCACGAAGAACTTTATGCTGAGCTGATCGAAATGAAAACTCAGCGGAACGTTCAACGCCGTTCTTCGAACGTCAAGAAAAAGATCGTCAGGAAACAATTCCCGCCTCGACGATTGCGAGTGGCCATCGTCGCTGCATCCTCACGCTGCGTGGGCGGCCAATCCGTTCAGGCAGGACTGCTGCTCTCGAACTGGCGCGGTGACCCTGATCTCAAGGCTTCCCTGATTCCGATCGATCCCTCGTGGCCTCCCGGCCTGCGATGGGTTGAGTCGGTACCCCTTCTTCGCACTGTGGTGCGGGAGCCTTTCTACCTGGCTGCCGTGTGGCGGGGATTGCGCCATGCGGACGTTGCCCATCTCTTCTCCGCTTCCTACTGGTCATTCCTGATCGCCCCCGTCCCCGCGTATTGGCTGGCACGCATCCGGGGGAAAAAGGCGATCATCCACTACCACAGTGGTGAAGCTCGAGATCACTTACGCCGTTTCCGCACGGCGCGACCGTTGCTTGCGAGGGCAGATCGCCTGGTCGTCCCGTCAGGATATTTGGTGGAGGTGTTTCGCGAATTCGGATTGGCTGCCCAGGTGGTGGCAAATATCGTGGATCTGACCCAGTTCACTTTTCGCCAGCGCAAACCGCTGCGCCCGCATCTGGTCTGCACGAGAGGTTTTCATCCGTATTATCGTGTTGATCTGGTGGTGCGGGCTTTCGCGGAGGTTCAACGCGAGTTTCCGGTCGCCCGGCTTGACCTCGTTGGACAGGGTCCGCTAGAACGCCAGATTCGAAGCCTGGTTTCGGAGCTAAGCCTCTGCAATGTGAACTTCAGCGGGGTGGCGTCGCGGCAGGAGATTGGGAGTGTCTACGATGCGGCGGACATTTTCATCAACGCCTCATCCTTGGACAATATGCCAGTCTCGATTCTGGAAGCCTTTGCGTCAGGAACTCCTGTGGTGAGCACGGCACCCGAGGGTATGCGCTTCTTGGTTGAACACGAACGTACGGGGTTGTTGTCCGAACCGGGAGATGCGTCCGCGTTGGCACAAAATGTGATTCGGCTCTTGCGCGATCCTGCAGAAGCTTCACAGATCGCCCTCAATGCATATGAGCAGTCCAGGCTTTATCACTGGACTGCGGTGCGCGATCAATGGCTAGAGATTTATCGATCCTTGGATAGTCGGTAGGAAAGCTGTCGCTCGATGTATGGATTGAGACTGGCTCGCCGCGAATGCCTTTGCCATTAACACACGGTTAACAAACATAGAGGTGGGGAGCTTCGGCCCTAGCACAAAGATTCTTCAACTTTTAACTTTCCTGATGTAGCGCGTATGCTAGCCTGACCGCTGCCTAAAACGCTCTTACTGCTCTAAGGACTGTTTGGACTCTCTTGATTGCGCGCGGGGCTTGCGTGCGACCATTAGTCTGTCTGCTACGCTTGCTTGACAATTGGCCAGGCCTACCGTCGCGGCCGATTTTGCGGGTTCGAACGGATTTCGAGTAAACAGATATTCGAAGGGATCAAGTGAAGATTCTTTGGGTGAAGCCTGGGAAGCTACTGCCTCTGGATTCGGGAGGCAAGTTGCGCACCTACAATATTCTGCGACACCTTTGCGAATCTCACTCCGTCACTTTTCTGTCGTACTACGCTGGAACGCAGGACAAGAAATACGAAGAAGATATTTTGCAGCATCTGCCGGGAACGGTTCCGGTGGCCAACGCCATTCATGAGGTCGGGACGCTCAGACGCTCTATCGATTTCGCATGCGATTTGGCAACGCGTGTTCCCCACAGCGTTAGTCGCTTCACCTCTCCTCGGGTGCAGGAGATCCTGGCCGAGTGGATAGCAGAACGCCGCTTCGACATAGCTATATGCGATTTTCTGGCCAGCGCCGGAAACTTTCCGCGAGAACTTGGTACTCCGACTGCGCTTTTCCAACACAACGTCGAAACACTGCTATGGAAGCGGAGGGCCCACTTCGGGAAGCGACTCGCGGCTCGCATGATCGCAAATGTTGAGTACGCCAAGATGGCTCGCTATGAGCCAGTGCAGGTTCGTCGCTTCCATCGCGTACTTGCAGTTTCGGAGCAAGACCGGCAGGCGATGTCAGCGATGGTGGATGCTTCTCGCATCGGCGTGATTCCCACCGGAGTGGACTTGTGCCTGTACAAGTTTGATCCGGAGTCGCGACCCGACGGTGCGCTGGTGATGTTTACCGGATCGATGGATTGGGAACCAAACATCGATGGCATCGAATACTTTTGTCGCCATATCTGGCCCCACGTAGTACGTGCGATTCCCGACGCCCGCTTCCGCATTGTTGGAAGGAACCCTGATCTCCGCGTCAAACAATTGGCCTGCGATTCCATAGAAGTGACCGGTTCCGTGCCCTCAGTCGTCGAGCATCTTCGCAAGGCCGCTGTGCTTGTGGTTCCACTGCGAATGGGCGGAGGAACGCGGATCAAGATCTACGAGGGCATGGCTCTGGGCAAGGCCACGGTGTCGACCTCCATCGGAGCGGAAGGACTGGATGTTCAGCACGGGCGGAATATCTTACTCGCAGACGATCCCGCACAATTTGCTAAACATGTCGTAGGACTCCTGCGGGATGAAAAGCGCCGGCGCAGCTATGAGGTGGCAGCGGCAGAAAGCATGCGCCAATCCGATTGGTCCATGGTTTCGAGGATTTTCGTAAAAGAGATTGAGAAGGTAACTGAGGCGTTCTCGATGGCCAAGGGAGCCTATCGCGGCTCACGGCTCGACTTCCTCAACTTCCGAAGACCCAGCGTCGCCGGAAGAAGATCCTCGTGACAAACGGCTGGCATCGCCTTCGCGCAGAAACAGGTAGAAGCTGCAAAATTCACCAATGGTTAGATTGCTACGCACTCGAAAGCATACGCGGGACAATGACTATGAAAATTCTGGTTCCGTTCGGAGCACTCTCCACCCGTGGCGCGTGGATCCTGGTCGTCCTTCTGACGTTGGGCGCTCCCTTTCACGCGTTTGCGGCCTTGGGCGATGCTCCGCAGTCAGTTGCGGTTGATCAGGAGCGAATCAAGGCGAGCCTGAAGATCATCCAAGGTGATGCTTTCACGATCTACGAAATGACCTGTCCCACTGGCACGGTGGTCAGGGAGTATGTTTCGAGCTCCAACGGACGCGTAGTTGGTGTTAGCTGGCGGGGACCGTTTATTCCGGACCTGAAGCAGCTTCTGGGAAGCTACTTCGACCAGTATGTGGGGGCAGCGAAGGAACAGCGGGACACTCATGGTGTAAGGCGCCCCCTCAATATCCAGGAGCCGGAATTAGTTGTTCAGACCGCCGGGCACATGCGCGCCTTTTCCGGCCGGGCTTACAATCCTGGTGCGTTACCCGCGGGGAGCAATGCAGATGATATTAAGTAGGGTGAGAAGTTTGCGAACAGCGGCTATCGCCACTATTCTGGCGGCATTTGCATTTCTGCCGGGTTGCTTCAAGGCTGGTACTCCACCAGTCGCGGGAGCCGTTACGATTGAACTTACGTCGCCAGCACAAACATTTCCTCTCTCTCCCGGAGCTGCGACAACCGTAACAGCCACAGTTTACGACGAATCCAACAACGGGGTGACTTGGACCTCTACGCCAGTCAATTTCGGCGCTATCAGTGGCCAGACTTCGGTAACTGGGACGTCAAACTTCCAGACCGTGGCTACGATTACGTATACGGCCCCGGCGAACATCTCCGCAAATACGACCGTTACGATCACGGCAACCTCGGTAAGCAATCCGACTATTACGGCCTCTGTTCCGATCAAAGTGTCGCCGACTGTTGTGTCGCTTGAAACTGTCTTGCCCCTCACGGGCAATTCGATTCCCGCCGCTGCTCAGACGCTTGCCCCAGGTCAAATACTGACTCTTACCGGGGCCGTGCTGCCTCTGACGGTCAACAGCCAAGGCGTGGCTTGGACTCTTACTCCGGCTGACGCCGGTTCGCTCACAGGTCAAACAACCGGTTCCGCAAACTACGTAGCCCCGGCCACGATCTCATCGCCTTTGACGGCGACCGTCACGGCGACTGCAATAGCGGACTCGAATGCGACAGCGAGCGTGCAAGTCACCGTACTTCCATCGGGCGCGGCCACTAACGTGGTCGTCGTTAACGTAGACGGCGGGCCAGTTCCGCTCAAGGTCTACCCGAATGGCGTATTTACAAGCGTCACTATCTGTAATCCAGGCAGCAACTCCAGTAGTAGTCCTGTTTGCCAGAGTGTCGATGGGATTTTGGTGGACACTGGGTCGTACGGCCTTAGACTTTTGCAATCTGAAATAGCTCTGCTCAGTCTTCCCACTTTCGTCGACGGCCTCGGCAATACTCTGGAAAATTGTGCTTCGAACGTAGACGGATCGTACCTTTGGGGTCCGGTATCTCAAGCCGACCTCTACATCGGCGGCGAAACAACTGTGTTTACCTCCCCTCTGCCCGTTCAGGTAATCAGCAGTACCGACGTGATAGTTCCGGAAAGCTGCTCGAATGGCGGCACGGCAAACCTGAATACATCGCAGCTATTAGGAGCGAATGGTATCTTGGGCATCGGGCCAGAATCGACTGACTGTACCCTCAACGGAGTCAATCTGTGCGACGGTAGCAGCCAGGCAACTCCGCCTAACCTTTACTACACTTGTCCGAAAGTGGGTTGCGCTACGACCGACTCTCCCGTAGTTGTTGCGCCCCTTCAGCAAGTGACCAATCCGATTCTCTTCCTCACGAATACGGGCACGTTTTCGACGGACAACAACGGAGCGATTCTTCGGCTTCCCAGTGTTTCAGGAGTTGAGTCATCCGTTACCGGCACTCTGACTTTCGGTATAGGCACGGAGCCGAATAACCTGCTGGGAAGCGCAACCGTTCTTACGCTCGATTCGACAGACCAGTTCACGACTAGCTTCAACAATCAAACTCTTACCAACAGCTTCATCGACAGCGGGTCAGACGCGCTGTTTTTCCCGGATTCTCTGACGATTTGTACCGATAATCCCCAATTCTTCTGCCCGGCCTCGCTCACCGCTCTCTCGGCTGAGATGAATGGTGCCACCGAAGGGCAAGCTACCGTAAACTTCAGCGTCGACAACGCCGACAACTTGCTCTCAAACAACCCGGGAAGCGCGGCCTTCAGCAACCTGGCAGGGCCCTCAGGAACCTATCAATCTTGTGCGAATGGGAATGCTTCCTGTGTCTTTGACTGGGGACTGCCGTTCTTTTACGGACGCAGTGTGTATACCCACATCGATGCCTGTCTTCCGCCGCCCGTTGCGTGTAGCCCAACCCAGGCGGCGTGGTGGGCGTTTTAGCGATCCTGGGCAGTAATCGGAGCGATTGGTTCCAGAATCCGACGCCCTGCTCGATGCCACCCTTATTGTCCACCCCGGCGAAGAAGTAGAATTTTTATTGTCTGAAACATGATGAAGACGTCGAGGCCGATGGATGCATTCTTAATGTAAAAGAGGTCGTACTGGAGCTTCTCCCTCGCGTCGGAAACAGTGTTTCCATACTTATATCGGACCTGGGCCCAGCCGGTGATTCCCGGCCGCACCAGGTGCCGCAGGGTGTAGTAAGGAATTTCGTTGGCGAGCCATTCCACAAACTCTGGACGCTCTGGGCGTGGTCCAACAAATGCCATGTCGCCCTTTAAAACACACCACAATTGCGGGATTTCGTCGAGCCTCGTAACCCGCAAGAATCTCCCGACGCGCGTAATGCGCGGGTCGTCATCGTCAGCCCAAGTCGGCCCAATGTCAGCCTCAGCATCCGGCCGCATCGTCCGAAACTTGTAGCAGAAGAATACTTTTCCACCCCTGCCGACCCGTTCCTGGCGATAAAGCGAAGGGCCAGCCGAATCGATCTTGACGGCCAGAACAATGAAGGGGATCAACGGTGCGGTCAAGACCAAAGTGATTAGCCCAACAAAGAAATTAAGTAAGCGCCTCGCCACTCGGAGAGTCTGCCCCAGGTGAAATCCCTCTGCATAAATAATCCAGCTAGGATAAAGAGTCTCAATCTCGATTTTGCCCGAAAGCTTTTCCAGCCAAGAAGTAGCTTCCTCAATTTGTACCGGAGTCTGTAACCGTAGCTGCAGGAGTTCCTGCATTGGCATAGCTTCACGTCGATCCTGCATTGCCACGATAATGTAATCGACGACTTGGTCACGAACTACCGATTCTAAGTGCGATGCCACACTTTGGCGAGTCACTCTTTCTTCCATATCCCCGGTCCATCCAATTACATCAACACCCAGTTCCGGGTGGGTCTGCAGACCTCGCACAACTCTCTGGGCACGTTCGCCCGCACCCAGCACATAGACTCTCTCTCTGAGATAGGGCAACTGCGATAGCCATGTATACGCTCCACGCCATCCTAGTAGTCCAACAGTCAGAATGATTAATCCCCATAGAAATGCGGACTTACCCAACATCAGCCTGGGGAATATCTCACCCATCACTCCAAGGCTGATGGCCAGCAGACCGGGAACGAGCGGCAGGCGACGGTAGAGTTCTCCCTTAGAGCCGACGTAACTTGGATCGTAAAGATCGAACCAATGGGACAGCAGCAACACGACCAGCGTGACCCCGCAGATCTTGTAGTACCCGTACTCGAAATTCAAGACCAGATAGCTGTCTTCGCGGTAACGCACCATTGTGGCCAGCAGGAAAGAAGCACACGCAATTAGAACTTCTCCAAGCACCAGCACCAGGGCGCGCTTCGGATAGTGCACATTAAAAAGACGAAGGTGACTCATATCGATTCTTCCGCGAACTACTAATCGACTCTTTCATCGACTTAGTTGTACTTATGGCCATAGAAGACCACTCGTACGATGTAACTGACGAGCCTCAGGGCAACAGCTGGGGTGCAGTCTGTAAATCCACCATCGGATTCTCGATCGGAACCGGTTGCTGCTTGGAGTTCCCTCGATCCAGGAAAATCGGCAGGGTATGCCACGAAATGCTGATCAAGGCTGTATGTATGACGCTTCCGCATCCGGAAGCAGCCGAGCAACCTGAGAAACTTGCCTCCTCATTGAACTGGTAGCTCGCCGATACGTTCAGGCTCCGCCCGATTCTCCGGTTCACCGAAACGCTCGCAAATCCGTATTGATACGAGTTCCCTACTGCTCCGGACGTTTGGTTTCCCAAGCTGCTCAGTCTCGTGAATCCCGCTGCAACGCTGGTCGTCCACGAAGGTAATATAGGGCGCGCCAGCGTCGCACCGATGGTATCCGTGTTTGCTCCTGCAAACAGACCGGCACCGCTAGTCAACAAGTGTTCGTACAGAAGACTGAGGGTTCCTTTGGGGATGCTGTAAGAGAGCCAAGCGTCACCAAGAAAGGTAGTTTGATGTGAGGTCAATGGGATCGGAACCCCATTAAGCGGCCCCCCCTGCAACGTGATCGTCGTACGGTAGCTTATGAATTGCGGCCCGCCCCCGAGCGTCAAAGTCATGCGTGGAGAGAACTCGTGTTCGTAGGATAATTGCGCTGTTTGCGCGGCGTCGCTTTGCCCACCCGGGAACTTCCAATCCTGGTACATATACGATGTCGAGATGTTCGTTCGGGGCGTTAACTCATAGTTGTAACTTACCGCCGCGGACCCGCCGTGGTTGTTTTGGCTACTGAGACCGAAATAGTTGGTCGAAGTATAAGCGCCCAGCAATGTAAACCCCGAGCGCGGGGTCATTTCATCCACAACCGAGCCTGATAGAAAGTTGGTGTAATGCCGGATCGGGCCGGCCCCGATGAAATCCGACACATTCGATCCGCCAAGAGCGGAACTGTATGGGACGCCGGGAGTAAGGTGAAATGTGTCCACCAAACTCAATGCGATCCTTTCCCATGAGACACTTTCCGATGCGTTTAACTGCTCAATCTGTTTTCCCACCCATGGGTTGCCGGAGTACTGGGAGAAATTCGCCCCGCCTTTGTAATCGATGCTGGTGTGGAAGCGGCGGACTATCTTCAAAAGTTCGAGACTCCCCAGGAGTCGTGTGACGGAATAATCCTGAAGCGGATTTGTAGCGCCGCTTGCCGGGATGACTACCGCACTTTCGGTTAAGTTGGCTCCGGCAATCAGATAGCTCCGTTCGTTCGGTTCTAAATCGTGCGGTGCTGGACCGGTCACCCATATCGGAATGGTATTGGGCCCCGGCGAGAGTTGAATCTGCTGGCCGATGACAGATGTCGACTGGCTTTGTCCCACGGAGCCAGCGGATTGTTGGTCGTTTTCCATCTCAACTTTGCTCTCTTGCTCAGCGGGCGGTGTCGTTTGGTCTGGCCCACCCGAATCCGGTTTCGTCTCCTCCTCATCGCTAGCTGTAGTTTGTCTCTGTTGCTCATTCCCCCCGGAGTCTTCGGTCATTTGATCCGGCGGTGTATCTTTCGGATCCGCCGCATCGTTGGCCCGAACATCATCTCCAACCAGAGGCTCGACCTGTTGGCTTTGCTCCGAACTGTCAGTGGTCTGCTGTGCCTGCCCACTTGCACGGCCCGTCGTGAGAGCAATCGCTAACAAAGCCACTCCCCAAGTGAATTTTCGTTTCGTTGCATTGTTCATAAATCACAGCCACCCGGACGACGACAGGGAATGGCCGAGCGTGCGCCGACAGAATCACTATTGTGGCGGCAGTCGCCAGTCGCAAAACATAATCGAAGTGAAATTCATCAAAAATTAATATCTGCGTGGCTGTAGCACACCAGTCAGAGGATGTAGTATTGGCGCTACTCGGAGCCTCCAGTGGCTGGAATCGGCTGCTGGAGACCGCACGTCGAGGGGGAGTCCGAATGCCGTCAGGCCCTGCAAAGCTCGCTGTTTTCAGTAAGGAAGAAGAATATGGTCGCACTGATTTCAGGCTTGTTGCAGAGAAGCCCGTTCTGGTTCCACCTCAATCCAGAACTCGTTCAAGCGATGCCGTGGTAGGTATAATCGGCCTCTTCATCGTCACAGTCATTTTTGTGCTGAGCGTTTATTTCGTTGCGAGATACTTATTGTAAGTCGCGCACACTAGTGGTGAGCAGGAGTCACCCAACCTCGCAATACGCTAGCGAGATTTTTTGTTTTGACCAGCACGCAGGAGCGCAGTCGGGGTTTTGACCAGCTCTCGTCGGCTCATACAAAATCCAGCTTGAGAATTGCGCGCACAGTCTAGCCGCCCCGGGATCCCTAAATGCGATCGACCAACAGTGCAACGATAGACGTACCCAGTGTGTTGCAAAACGAGTTGTTCGTCGTGAGCTCGGAACCACAACTTTTATTACTGGCTGGAATATTCCTCAGCAGTTTTGCC